>Ga0265297_10001373_pt1 | contig 57852 bp, 57 predicted proteins | sample Munlanlwell13791_FD_192502 | JGI IMG/M metagenome (GOLD analysis project Ga0265297, IMG submission 192502) | Leachate microbial communities from a municipal landfill in Southern Ontario, Canada - Leachate well 137-91 | ecosystem: Engineered > Solid waste > Landfill > Unclassified | place...
CCATTTGAAAATAATTGCTCTGCGCGTAAGCAGTATCCTGAGTATGCGCGTATTTTTCCGCTTCGGCGGTCTTATATTTAGCATAATTTTTCGCGTAAGTATTCACTCCCACTCCGATAACAGGATGATGGCTGACCATATTTGCGGCGTTCATATACATACTGAGCCTGTCCTCATTAAAAAGAAAAACTAAAGGATTATAATTCGAGTTAGCCGCCCAACTTTTGATATTTTTCGGCATAACAACCGGATAAATCAGGAAAATTGCCGCGAGAATAGTTATCAGAATTTTATGCCTGCGGACAATAGCTAAAAATAACACGCTAAAAAATAAACCTAAACCTGAACCGCGGGAAAGCGTAATATAAATACCCGCTGCCGCCAGCAAAGAAACTATACCCCAAGATACCCTTTCTCTTCCTTTATAATAATAAAGAAAAAGGCCGATTGCGATAGGCGCCAACAACCCAAGATAGATACCCATTACGTTGGGATTTGGAAAAGGCCCGGTGGGACGGACCAGATTAATCAGGCACGATTGGATTGCCTCTCCTCTGACAAAATCCCATCCAAGCCTAAGCTGCCAAAGACCGTCAACACTGACTAAAATAATCCCCGCCACAATCCCTAGAACTATTCTCTTAATATGTTCTACTCCGCGGATCTCTTCGGCGCAAATTAGAAAGATTAATCCGCTTTTCAATAATTTGATTATACCCTGAAAACTGGTTGAATAACTGACAGAATTCCTGAATGAAATAAACGCGATTACCAAAAATAACAAGAAGGGTAAAAGCAAAACATTATCCGTAAATATACGCTCCCGCTTAATAATCTTTTTGGCAAAAAAAGCGAACGCCAGAAACCCCAGGAAGGTATTGGATAAACCGATAGAAATAGCCACTGAAAACGGTATTATTACAATCGACCAATAACTAATGAATTCGAAAATGCTGACCATAAAAACTCCTCCCAAATTAATTTTTCGTTAAGCGCAGCCTAACAAGACACCACAATGCCCCTACTCCGTCTTTCCAGCCGATTTTCTTGCCTTCATTATAAGAACGGCCTTTGTAAGATATAGGAATTTCGACTATCTTATAACCTTTCTTAAGTATTTTCGCCGTGATCTCCGGCTCTATCTCAAACCTTTTCGCCTGAAGATTCAATTCTTTCGCCAAATCCAGCCTTATGAGCTTATAACAGGTCTCCATATCCGTCAGGGACGCTCCAAAGAGAATATTCGTGAAAGAAGTAAGGAAACTGTTAACCAAATAATGCCAAAAAGAAGTAACCTTCCAACTCTGCTTAAAACGCGAACCATAGACTACCGGCAGGTTATTTTTCACGGCGCAATCAACCAATTTAACGCAGTCTTGCGGGTCATATTCCAAATCCGCGTCCTGCACAATCACGTATTCTCCCGAAGCCTGCGAAAGCCCGGTTACAACCGCAGCGCCCTTACCCCTATTAGTGCTATGATGAATGACTTTAAGGTTCGGATATTGCAGGCCTCTCAAAATACTGCCGGAACCATCCGTTGAGCTATCATCAACCACAATGATTTCCTTATCGATACTTACCGAATTAATCTTATCGATAACCTGGCTTATAGTCGCCTCTTCATTGTAAACCGGAACGATCACAGAAAGCTTAGGCATTTTTATTCTCCATTTACAAGGGTATAATCATAACGCATAGATTGAGCATCCCAGGTAATACTTAAATCGAGCGGCAACGGTTTTGCTCCATTTTTACAAACATAATCCCCAGCTAGAATAAACCTAATCGCATTTTCATCAAATTTTCCTTCCTTGGGAAGATTCAGGCGCAGATCCGGGCAAAACTCTCCTCTTTCCGATAGCAATTTTATTTTGTCACCTAAATCACTGAGCATTTTATAGCTCGGGCCGTAGGCAACCGGATGGCCACCAGCCTTATCCAGAAAATGCAAAATTGCCGCTAGAAGAAAAACTGTGGCCAGAAGAGAAACAACCAAGGCCGCCCTAACTGCTTTGTATTTCCAAAGCCTAAAGGCGCAAAAGGCAGTTATTACGGCATAGGCGGGAAAAAGCACAATCAAATAATGCAGAGGCGTACGCACCTGAAAAACAAGATAACCCAAAGTAACGACACTTACCAGAAATCCGGAAACCTGAAAAGGCAGAGGATAAGCTGAATTATTTTTATCGAAAATAAGTTTTCCTCGCGTTAGGAATTTAATGTAAAAGATAAACCCGCCAGTAAACAACGCCGGAATCACAAAAGTAAGCGGATATAAAATCAATCCGGCAATACCCGAAGAATGCCACAGGACATGGAGAAAATCGCGCTTAAAATACGACCGGAAAAAATCCAGGGAAGACATCCAGATATGCGAACGAAAAATATTCCAGGGAATATCTTTGCCTTTACCGGCATAAGCAAAAACAGCTCCTTTCTCTCCTTCAGCGAAAATATGATAGAGGTAAGGAAGGAATACCACGAAAAGCAAACCCAGGATTAAAAGAATATGGGCTTTTTTAATTTTCTGCCGGTATTTGAATCCGACTAGCAAAAGCGCCAGGAAAAGGAAAAACCCCGACATATGTATCTGAGCTGAGATCGCGGCCAGCAAATTTAAAATAACAAAATATACCGGCTTCTCTTCTTGAATAAACTTACAAAAAATTATATTAAAGAAAATTAAAACTGCCGGCAAACTGCACTGGGCCCAAATATTAGTAGAATAGATAGTAAACGCAGGAGAAAAAGCCAAAAGAACAGCTGACAAAAGCGCATAAGTAAGCGGCATAAACGCGCAAAAGTACCCGATTGCCACCAGCAAAACCACCAAATTCAAAACAGTAAAAAATGCGGTAAGAAAATAGAGGTTGTTTGTAAAACAAGTCAACACTCCCATTAAGTAAATAAAAAACGGCGGGTTATCGAAACCTACCCCAGAATTCATTCCGTGAGTAACCAGAAAACGCAACTGCCGGGCCTGATCACCCAAGAATATAGCGGCAAGCTGGTCATTTTTGAACTCAAAGAAAGATAAATGATAAAAACGCAATATTGCCGCTGCGGCAAAAATTACGGCTAAATAAATAATTATAAAAACTAAATTTTTCTTCATCAGGCTTTCTTGCAAACAAATATAAATTCCCTGGCTAGGTTAACCGGACAAACGCACTTAATCAGAGAACGTTTAAAGAATTTCCCTATCGATTTAAGTTTAAAAGTCCCTTCCTGGAACAACTCCGGCCAAAGGTTAGAACCGTAAACCCGCTCGGCCAGGAGGCCATTAGCTCCTAATAAGCTAACCCACTCTTTCCGGGTGGCTGTCTTTTCCAGAATCTGAAAATCATCCACCGGTTTATTTCCTTCTCTTCTAATATGCAGAAAGAAATCCAAGCTAAAAGAATTAGGCAGAATAATGCAAAATTTAGCATTTTCTTTAGCAACTCTGACTATCTCCCTTATCCCTAAACCCGGATCCAGATAATGCTCAAGACTACCTAAACAAGTTACATAGTCAAATTGCTTATCCTTAAACGGTATCTTTTGCCCATCAGCTGTCATTAATCGAGCTTGCGGACAATTTTTTCTAGCTACAGAAATTGCGACATCCGAAATATCCAGGCCAAATTCTTCAATTTGCTTACTCCGTTTCAAAACTTCCCGCAAGAATATTCCTTCTCCGCAGGAGACGTCCAATATTTTCGCGCCAGATTTAGGATTAAGTAAACGCGCCAGCCATCTGTAGTAGGCAGAATTAGTCCTAATCCCAGGACCGGAATAAATCCGATTATAGTCTGAAATAATCTCTTTGCTGCTTAATTGATTTTCATTCATTGGATTAGCACCTTATATATGCGCGCCAAGGAATTAACATACACCAACTGAAAATCCTGCGGGCGCGCCAGCGCCCATTCGTCTTCAATCGGAAATTTAGCAGGATCCTCCGATTCCCTATTCTCAGGAAATGGAAGAGCAATAAATAGATATCCAATTCGCTCTTTTTTTAAGTTAGTTCTCCAAGTTGCAAAGTCTTTCACCTTGCGGCATAAACCATCCGGATTATCATAAAGAGAGGTTTCCCTGGTATTCACCGAAACATATTTAACGTCATTTTTAAGCTTAGATCCGAATAAAGGATAAAATTCCTGCCTGCCAGTATAAGTAACCCGGCTGCCGCTGCCAGTAACTTCATTAAGCTTCTGCCAAGCTCTGGCTATATCCAATTGCCAAGCCTCTTTCTTGCTAAAAGTAGAAGGATACCGGCTAAATTCATCCTTATCATATCTGCCATTGAGATAAACTAATCCTAACGCTATAAATACCAATCCCGCAAAAACAGCCTTGCTAAACCCCTGGCTTTTATAAAACGCGGCCAGCTGTTTCCTATAAACAAACAAAGCTATAAATAACGCCAAAGAAAGTAATATGGAAAAAACCAATTCGTAGCGGTGGGCCAATTCAAAGGCCGAAAGTAAAACTGATATAAACGCGACAACGCCAAAATATTTTTCTCCTTTAGGTAACCGGGTTATAAAAATAACCGAACACACTAGCCCTACGCTAACAAAGGGAAAAATATAGCGAGTCACATAAGCATTCACCAATACTACATACAAGGCAAACATTATCAAAGGAGTAATAGAAATAAGCAGATATTCCGCAAAATTCCGCTCTCTCTTCTTAAAAAATGTAAGCATAAACATTGGCAACAAAATACCCGGCAAGATTATGAGTATAAACTGTATCCCCAAACCTTCAGCAAAAATAATTTTCCATAGATCCAATCTATTTCCTGCGTAATATAGTTTATTACATACAACCGTATCTATTAAACCTTTAAATATAGTTTTTCCGAACAGGGTTACCTGATTAGGGAATAAAGGGTTACCGGTAAGAATAAAGTTTTTAATAAACATATACCCGCCAAATAAAACTACCGTCACGGCAATAGATAATAATAAAATTAGGAGCTTCTTTAACCCGGGCTTTTGCGCCTTAATTGCCGTAAATAAACCATAGAAAATCAACGGAAATAAACCCGCTAACCAGACAATATTCAAAATCTTCGTTCCCACGAATATCCCTACTGTAATCCCAAATAAAAACGCATTCTTGATACTAAGCTTATCTTTAAGTATTAAGAAAGTAAAAATCACTAAGAGTAGTAAAACCGAGCAGATTACGTCTATCTGAGAGCCAGACTTAAGCTGCTTAAAAATATTAGGTATAAGCACCCAGAGAAAACCGCTTAATAAAGCAAACTTCTTGTTAACTGAATATTTTCTCAGAATCGTATAGATAGCTATTATCCCGATAATATAAAACGGAGCTTCTCCTAAATCAGCCAAAAAAGCGTTCCTTAAAGGCAACATTAGCCAAACAAAGAATAATTCAGCGTTAATCGGGAAATAAGAGATACCGCTTGTTTCCAAACGAGGATATATCGGATTGAATACCCCGCTAAAGACTACAAAAGGGTTATCCAGATTTCCGTTTCTTATCCAAACTGCCGGGAAAGAAAGGTGATACTGCAGGCTATCCGGACACCATGGCGGGTTGACTAAATTGATGAATGATTTTGCCAAGAAAAAGGCAACAAAAACCGCAAAAGCAAACAGGATTAAATTGCTTTTGATAAAAGGCTCGATATCGGGTTTGGCAGGAAATAAAACAGGCTTCTTACGGTAAACTAAGATTGTTACCGCAAGAAGCAGCATATTCGCCAAGAAAACATTCGGAAAATAAAACAGGCCCAGGCTGCCTAAAATCAGTTCCGTTAGAACTATCTGGGCAAAGAATAATATAAAAACCGTAAGCGCGCAATCACACAATCCTTTAACCCCAAAAAAATTCTTGGCAAGAATTACGGAGTTTAAAATTACCGCTAAATTAATTAAAATCAACATTAACATTTATTCACCTTACCAAAAAACTTCACCCTCAAAATAGCCAAAATCGCAGGAATAATATCGAACATTCTGATGGTTTTACCCTCTTTATGCGTACGGGGCTTATAGCTTATCGGAACCTCTCCGATTTTATAATCCCTTTTACAAAGCATACTAACCAATTCAAACGCGAGAGCCTGTCCATTAGACTGACAATCTATTTTCTTTAAAACCTCCGTTTTAATTAAATTAGTCCCTATAATATCTGTAAAATTCTTCCGGTATAACAAATTTATCATAGAAGTCGCTATAATCGTGCCCAGCCAAAAAGGCCTTTCTCTAATCAATGCCCGGATAGAAACCCCCTTTCTATCCGCTAAACGCGAACCAAAAACAACATCCAAACCTTCATTCTCTATTTTTTCCATCATTTTCAGGACATCTTCCATCTTGTATTCCAAATCCGCTCCAGGCCCATAAACATAATCACCTTGCGCCAGGCACATTCCTTCCCAACCAGAATATCCGGCGCCCATATTCTTAGAATGGAGAATTATTTTAAGCTCCTTATCGCCTTTTAAACTCTCCAATATTTCTTTTGTGCCATCAGTCGAGCAATTATCTATAACGATAATCTCTTTATCAATCTTTAAAGCCTTAGCTTCTTCTATAGCTTTTAAAATCGTTGGTTTTTCATTAAAACAACTTATAACAATTGTTAGTCTCATATTGCCTTTCTGAAGAAATTATGTAAAACCATCTCCACATAAGATAACATTGACTTGGTGAGGCCCGGATAAACTCCGAGCCAAAAAAGATTGTTCATCACCAAATCAGTATTTTTTAAATTCCCCGCCACCCTATACTTTATATTCTTATAAGCTGGCTGCTTAAGCAAGTTCCCTCCGAATAACATCCGCGTAGCTATTTTTTTATTCTCTAAATAACTGACAATATCCGTTCGATTAAATGGAGCTGTATCTCTTACTAAAACCGGAAAACCGAACCAGCTCGGATCAGAATGTTCTTCTGCCTGCGGCAATATAAAATAATCGCCGTATTTTTCAAAAACTTTATAAAGGAATCTAAAATTATTTTTCCTCGCTTCGATAAACCGGGGCAATTTTTCTAACTGCGCGCACCCGATAGCCGCTTGCATATCGGTAACCCTTAAATTATATCCTATATGCGAATACACATATTTATGGTCATAACCATATGGCAAATCACCAAATTTCTGAGAGAATCTCTTTCCGCAAGCGTTATCGCGCCCGGTTTCACAATGACAATCCCGTCCCCAATCACGAAAAGACATAACGATTTTCTTAAGAAGCGGATTCTCCGTTAAAACCGCTCCTCCCTCTCCCATAGTCATATGATGACTCGGGAAAAAACTACAAGTAGAGATATCGCCGAATGTTCCGGCATATTTTCCTCTATATCTAGACCCGAGGCTATCGCAATTGTCCTCGATCCACCACAATTTATGCTTTTTAACTATTTTTTTAACCTTGTCTATGTTTATCGGATTACCCAGGGTATGCGCGGTAAAAATTGCTTTCGTCTTTCTAGTAATAGCTTTTTCTATTTTTTCTGCCTGAATATTATAAGTCCCTGACTCCACATCGATAAATACCGGAACAAGATTGTTCTGGATTACCGGGTTAAGCGTAGTCGGAAAACCGCAGGCAGTAGTAATCACCTCGTCTCCCGGCCTTAAGCGCCTTTCTTTTAATAATGGCGAGGTTAACGCGCTTAAAGCCAAAAGGTTTGCCGAAGAGCCGGAGTTTACCAGCAGACAATACTTTATACCCAGGAAATCCGCCAGCCTGGATTCAAATTCTTTAGCGTATCTTCCGGCGGTAATCCAGAAATCCAAAGAAGCATCCACGAGATTAACCATCTCGCTTGCGTCAAAAACCCTTCCCGCGTAATTAATATAGCTTGCTGAAGGAACGAAGCTCCTTATAAATGATTGCTTATGGTATTTTCTAACCTTGGCAAAAATCTCTTTTCTCAATCTCTTCTCTCTATCCATATTATTGATAAATACTTATTATTTCATTCTTTAATTTAAGCACCCGCCTGATCTGCCGGATTATCTCCTCCTGATAACCGTATGTTGATACCAATATAGGCAAACTTTCACCGCGTATTTCTGCCGGCGGTTTTATACTTATACCGCGCAGCTTCTTTCCGGCGTACCTCAGGTTTGAATCGACGAAAAATGATATTTTTGATAAGTCAAGGGCTGAACCAATCAATCTCTGGGTATGAGTGCCTGCGCCCCAAACAATAATTTTATTCCTGCCGGACAGTTTACTATGAATGGCTCTTCTAACCTTTAGATCAAGTTTTGAACAGCCGGCAATATAGCTTTTTATCTTTCTTGCGCTGATATTATCCTTAACGGTTTTCATATCGCTCTTGCCTGTTTTTTTCAAAAGGACAAAAAGCACAGGATCAATGTTCTTTCTCGCCTTATTTTCATTCCTCTTTACCGCTGCTATCGAAAATGAGAATCTCGAAGCCAAATTCCCGATTGAATACCTGGAAAAATAATTGATATGTTCGATACTAAACTGCTGGAATGGCGGGTATATGTATTTGTCAAACCGCTCTGTATCAGGCACCTCTAAAAATACTAATCCGTTTTCATCTAATAAACTATGTATTTTTCGCATCGGCGCCTTGAGATCTACCAAATGCTCAAACACAGAGGATAAAATCACTAACCCGAATTTTTCCTTGCCCTTATAGCTTGTTATGTTGTTAGAGGTAACATTAATATCGTATATCTTTTTAGCCGCTTTTGCGCATGAAGGCGACGGATCAATACCCTCTAAATCGCGATACCCGCGTGTTTTAAGCACCGATAGCAGGGCGCCTGTCGAACAACCGATATCCAATATTTTTGCGCATGGATGCTTTATATGAGGAATCAAAAAATTCACTATTTTCCTAAAATGGGCCATGTTCCCGGCTGGCACAGCGCCAGAATTATTATTGAATTCATATTTAGACATCCGCGCATAGTAATTATCGAATTCCGCCTGCGGAGGGATATTGTCAGCGTAAATGAAACCGCATTTTTTGCATACGGCGACATTATATTTTTCCATCAGCGAGATTTCATTATTACGGAAATTCTGCACATAAAGCTGCCTTTTTTGAGCACAGCCGCAAACCGGACAATCTCTGGACACCTCTAATTGCCCTCCTGTATAAATATATTTTCTTTAAATTCTTTTCTATCCAGAAAAGGGGACATATCCTCAAGCCGGCTTGAAACTATCTTGCCGTTATCCAGCTTACTGGAGGAAAGCCGGGGAGCGAATTTATAATTCGTTTCAAGCATAACTTCGCACAAAATCGCGCCTTCCGAATTTATTATCTTAAGGATCTTTTCAGGCATGCCCTTATGGGTTGTAATTTTTGCGGCCTTGATCCCAAAAGCGCCGGCCACTTTCACAAAAGAAGGGAAACTGACCCCTGATTTTTTATCGCATCCCACATACGGCGGGCCAAAAAAATTCTCCTGCGTCTGCCTTATCGAACTGTATCCGCCATTATTCAACACGAATATCTTAATCGGCAGTTTATTATATTTTATGGTCTGTAATTCCTGTATATTCATCTGGATACTGCCATCTCCGGCTATGCAGATTATATCCCTATTCCCATTGCCTATGCATGCCCCTATGGAAGCCGGCAAATCATACCCCATTGCAGCACAACCTGAGTTCCATATTACCCGCTGTTTGTCTTTAACTATACCTGCCTGGAATAGAACTACGGATGGAGTCGCGTTTGCGGTAACAATCGTCTCTCCGGGCCTGGCTAATTCGGTAAGAACCCGCATAAAATAATAAGGATTGACCGAAGCAGACCTGCTGTATTCCGGAAGCACTACCGGATACTTATCCCTCCTCTTGCTGCACCACAACAACCAATCCTTGCAGTCAAAGCCGGAAATTTTATATTGCAAAAATTTGCTTAAGAAAAGCCCGGCATCGCAGTTAATGGCAATATCCGGTTTAATTGTCGGTTTTTTTAGCTCTGCCGAATCTATATCCACAACAACTTTCTTTGCAGCATGCGCGAACGACTGCCAATTATAGCTAACCTGCCTTATATTATTCCTTGTCCCCAGGCATAAAACGAGGTCGGAATTCTGCAAAGCGAAATTTCCCGCACGGCTGCCTAATGTTCCTATCCTGCCGATAAAATACGGATTATCGGAAGGCACTAAATCAAAACCGTTAAAAGTAGATAAAACGGGAACCTTTAATTTGCGGATTAGAGCCAGTAAAAATTCCTTCGCCCCTGCTATCCGTATTCCATTACCGGCAACTATGACCGGCCTTTTTGATTTCTCAAGCAATTCGAGAAAATGCCGTATTTTACCGTCAATATTATCTGGTTCCCGCCTGAGGATAATACCGGATCCGATTAGATTATTTTCTTCTATAACTGCTCCCTGAATATCCAAGGGAATATCCAACCACACCGGCCCCGGCCTTCCGGTAGCCGCTAGGTTAATTGCCTTATCCAATAATTTCCTTATATCTTCGGCTTTCCTGACCGTAGCGGCGAATTTTGTCAATGGCCTGACAACACTTACTATATCCACTTCCTGGTCGCCTAACTGTCTTAATCTAATATTTGGACAGGAAGCAATCGTGGTTTCGGATTTTACCTGTCCGGATATATATAACACCGGAACTGAATCCGTCCATTGCCCCATAACGCCGGTTAACGTATTCAATCCCCCCGGGCCCGTAGTTACATTGACAACGGCGAGTTTGCCGCTTACCCTGGCATAGCCTTCCGCGGCTATAGCGCAAGCCTGCTCATGATGCATAAAAATACACTTGAGAAGTTTATTCTTCCCGAATGAATTATTTAAATGCATTGCGCCGCCGCCGGTAACCATAAAAACGCGCCTAACTCCGTATTTCGTCAGGTACCTGGCGATATAATCGGAAACCTTGATTTTCATTCTTCCTGCTATAATCCTCGGCTGTATATTGTATTCTTCAAACCTTCATTGTTGGCATAGGGGCTGTCGATCATATCAATCTTTATCGGTTCATCCTTCTTGCAGGGCTTTAACAAAACTTCTCCGCTCATCAATTCCCTGCAGGAAATCTGGCCTTTTTGCAAAGGTATAGCCAGATACACATCCTGCTCCATATCTTCATGATGGAAAATATGCCCCTTTGGTAAATCCCTTTTTGCATAGACTCCCCTGACAAGAGCGTCAAGATATGTAATTTCTTTCTCGGAAGGGAACCTTTTTGAAGCTCCGGAGGCGCCGCACATCTCTTTCGCTTTTTTAAAAGCCTTAAACCAGGCATCTATCTGATGAGGAAGAGAACAATAGGCAGAAACGGGGTGTTTACCGTCTTCTATATCTATGTGCCTTTCAAAAGTCCTTGCCCCTTTTGCGTAAGCTATCATTATGGAAGAAGACCAATCATGGTATTCATGGGTAGATAATCCGATGGTATGGTTAGGATACCTATTTTTCAAGAAATCTATCTGATTTAGCTCCAGCTCGTGGTCTTCGGAAGGATATAACGCAACACAGTGATTTAAAGCAAGCGGGATATTCCTGTTTTCAAAAAAAACAACCAGATCATCAAGGTCCTTAAGAGACGAACCCCCGGTAGAAACAATAACCGGTTTCTTGGTCCGGGCAATCCTCTCTATCAATACCCAATCATTTAAATCGGAACTGGCAATTTTCAATATTTGAATCCCTATTTCCTCACAAAAACCTACAGAATGCTCGTCAAACGGCGTTGCCGAGGAGATCGCCCCTCCTTTTCTAATAGCATCCACCATAACCGTAAAATCCTCCGGAACCAACCGGGTATCTAGCGTTTTTTTAATATACCGCAGGTCTGCCCTATCGCGAAAATCCTTATGTATAAAATTGCTTACGTCCCTTATCTGAAGCTTGATGGAAGCTCTTACATTGTTAAACCTGATTATCCTGGAGAATTCACTTATAATCCTCAAGCCTCTTTCCAGATTGCCGTAATGGTTATTGGCTAATTCTAAAACAAACAAATCTTCAAATATATCCTTATTCATAACAATACTACCTCCTCTTAAGATAGATTACTTGTCGGACAACAATGATTCTCTATTAATTGCCGCTTTGTTTTCCGAATACCACGAATAAAGTCCGCCTATCGATTTCTCCATCGGGCTGAAATTGAAATCAAGTATCTGGCTGCGGAGCCTTGCATTATCCCCGCTATACTCATAGCACATTCCTTCCTTAGCAACTTTAATCGGAAGCTTTTTGCCGGATATTTCGATTACTTTTTCGGCTAACTTATATAATTCCACCGAGGCATCCGGCGTAATATTATAGCAGTTATACTTTGCCTCATTCTCTATGAAATGCGGAATAATCCTCACAAAATCCTCGATGTAAACATAATCGAATTTTCTATTCTGTTTTGCGGTAATCGGCAGATCGAAAATGGCCTTGCAAATTGCGTTAGAGATGAACCTTATGGCATAATCTTCATATTTACCGAAAATACCGAAAATACGCAGTTCTACGATATTTTCGAGCTTCTCTATCTGTTTAGCTATAATATACTTGGAAAATCCATGCTCATCCTCGGGGACATACGTATCAAAAAAATCTTCGCTTACCTTTACCAACGGCTTGGACACATCGTATACCGCACCCGAACTTAAAAATACCATCTTGCCGAAATACCCTCTATTCCGGATTATGTTAAAGAACATACGTAAATTATTATAAAGCTGCCTGGACGGATCCTTGGCATTACGGTTCCCGGGGCGCACGGCGCTGTGGATTATCACATCCGGCTTATGAACCTGAAGATAACTTCTTACCGCATTTCCATCCAAAAGCTCCAGTTCTTTATGCCCTGGGGCAAATAATTCATACTTTTGCTTCAGGTATTCTGCCAGATTCCTGCCGATAAAGCCGCTGCCGCCGGTGAGAAATATTTTCATAATTTATAAATCAGGCCGTCCCTGGCGGCTATGGTGTTCTTAAAAATCTTCCGGGCGGATTCTTTAGCTAATCTTATATCGCTTTCTTTCAAATAATCGCCGGCATCGAAATGCACCAAAACCAATTTTTTTACTTTCGCGGCCCTAGCCGCCCTAGCCGCCTGTTCAGGATTTAAATGCGGCCACCCCCTATCGATAACTCCAGGAAGCAAGGATGACTCTGCTATTAATAAATCTGCGTTTTTTGCCAAGGCCAGCATTCCTTTACATTCTCCGGTATCGGTGCAAAAAACCAATGTTTTACCGCCGGCGGATAAACGGTATCCGTAACAAACAGTCGTATGCAAAAGTTTTTCATATTCGATATCAAAAGGGAACTTCAGGCCGCGGCTGATATCTTTAACCAGGATTTTTGACTTAAGCTTACGGATAGGTTTAGAATACGGAGTATTAATGACAAGATTAAACATTTTCCGCGTTCCCTTTGGCCCAAAAACTTTGATGCCCTGCGGAAAAACGAATTTATTCAAAGCGTGCAACCCGATAATATGGTCCAAATGAAAATGGCTCAAAAAAAGATAAACGGGACGCTTGTCTTTTATGTAATGGTCAATCTTGGAAAAACCCGTCCCGGCGTCAAAAATAACATACTCCCTGCCGGTATCCACCAAGACGCAAAGGGTGTTACCGAGCCGGCCGTCATACCAACCCATAGTCCCCAAGAATATAACCCGCATAAAATTAGACAGGATTAATCAAAATTAATCCGTTCCCTCTCGATAACTAAAGGCCTTTTCCTGACTTGAGTATAAATTGCCCCGATATATTCCCCCAATACCCCGATAAAAACCAGCTGGACGGAGAAGAAGAAAAACACACCGACAACCAGAGGGGCGACTCCTAACTGGAAATTATTCCAGAAAATTAATTTATATATTAAATATATCACCCCGATTATAAAGAATATGAAGGAAAATATCATCCCGAAAAAAATCGCCATCCTCAAAGGCACCTTGGAATTATTCACGATGCCTAACATCGCCATATCAAACAAGGTATAGAAATTATTTTTAGTAATTCCCGCGGCCCTATTTGGCTGGACATACTCTACAAGCGCAACATCGGAACTTATCTCAAGTATTAATCCCCTCAAGTATGGATACGGATCCTTGATGCCCCTTAAAGCTTCGACAACCTTCTTGTCAAAAAGGCCAAACCCGGAATAATTCTCTATCTGTTTCTCTTCTGAAAGGGAATTTAATAACTTATAGAACAGCTTCCTTACGGTAAACATAAGAGAATTTTCCTTGCTCCCGGTTTTTACCCCCACAACAACTTCATGGCCGGCTTCCCACTGCCTTATGAAATCGTTTATCAATCCCGGAGGATCTTGCAAGTCGGAAGCGATATTGATAACCGCGTCTCCTTTGGCTTGCAATAAACCGTAATAAGGCGAACGGATATGGCCAAAATTCCGGGCGTTCACAATTATTTTTAAATTTTTGTCCTTAGCGGCAATACTTTTAAGAATCTCAACGGTTTTATCCGTCGAGGCATTATCGATAAAGATATGTTCGTAAGTGTAGCCGCCCAAGGCGCCGAAGATTTCTTTTACCTGCCGGTATAGCTCATAAACATTCTCTTCTTCGTTATAGCAGCCGGTTACGACGCTTATTTTCTTCATCTTAATAAAAGGGGACGGTTCTATTTTTCTTAAATACCTAAACCGGAAAAATAGAACCGTCCCCTTTAGCTCCCCTTTTAACCCTATAGCTTTCTATTGTTTGGATTAAACCCGCTAAAACAGAGAACTTAGGCTTCCAACCGAGTTTAGCCCTGGCTTTGCGGGAAGACAAATACTGATGTTTTATTTCATACTTCGCCTGATTCAATATTTTATAATCAACTGGTTTGCCAACGGATTTAGCAATCATTTTAACCAGTTCGATGACCGTAAGCGGATTTTCACAGCTAAAATTAAAAGCTTCACCGGCAAGGTTAAGCTTCCGCATTTTTTCCGCTAAAAGGATATAGCCGTTCACTATGTCCTCCACGAACACATAATCGCGGGTAAACAGACCGTCGCTGCGGATTAAAAGTTTTTTTCCGGCAAGCGCGCATTTAACCGCATCAGGAACAAGACGGCTGGAATTAAAATCTCCGGGGCCGTAGATGTTACCGCAACGAGTAACACATACAGGCAGGCCATAGGTATGGGCGTAGGTATTGGCGATTAAATCCGCGCAGCTTTTGGAAACATCATACGGATGGCTGCCTTGTAACGGAGCCTTTTCCGTATAGGGAAGTTTTTCATGGATTCCATAGGCCTTATCGCTAGAGGCGAGAATAACTGCTTCGATGTTTTTTGCGTTCCGGCAGGCCTCCAAAACATTCCAGGTTCCCCGGATATTCGCAGAAAAAGCTGACAAGGGGCGGTTATGGCATTTCCCTACAATGGCCTCTGCCGCTAAATGGAATACCAGATTAATCTTATTTTCCCTTATTATTTTTTCTAACAGTTTATAGTTCGCCACGCTGCCTTTAACAACGGATATCCTCTTATAGTCATCCGGAGCAAGAAGCGTGGCTTTTCTTTCAGTCTTAATATCTAATCCGATTATCCTGGCTCCGGAAGGAATCAACGCCCTGGTAAGATTAGAACCCAAGAACCCTTCAAATCCGGTAATCAGCACATTTTTTCCCGCCCAAAATTTCTTATTCATTGACCTATCTTAATCCTTCCATTTTTTCCAGGGAGCCTTGCCGCTATCCCAAAGCGCTTCCAACTCGCACCTATCCCGTAACGTATCCATACATTTCCAAAAACCATTGTGTTTAAACCCAACCAACTGATTATCCAAGGCCATACTTTTTAGAGAATCGAATTCCCATATAGAGCGGTCTCCGCTGATATAGTCGAAAACTTCCGGCTCAAGCACAAAGAATCCGCCGTTAATCCACGAGCCATCCCCTTTTGGTTTTTCGAGGAAAGAATTGACTGTTCCCGAATCTTTCATTCTTAGGGCGCCAAACCTGCCGGCAAGCTGAACCGCGGTAACTGTCGCGCTTTTACCGGAACGCTTATGAAATTTAAGCAGCTGCCGGATATCCACGTCGCTAACTCCATCGCCATAAGTCATCATAAATGTTTTATTGCCTACGTATTTCTGAACGCGCTTCAGGCGGCCGCCGGTCATTGTGTCAAGGCCGGTATCGACAAGAGTAATCTTCCACGGTTCGGAAGACGTCGCGCGGACTTCCACAGCGTTTTTCTTCAAATCAATGGTAATATCGCTCATATGCATAAAATAATGGGAGAAATACTCCTTGATTATGTAGCCCTTATAGCCTAAACAGATAATAAAATCGTTGAATCCGAAATGAGAATACAGCTTCATAATATGCCAGATGATAGGCTTGCCGCCGATTTCGACCATCGGCTTGGGAATATTGGTCGTCTCTTCGCTGATTCTCGTTCCTCTGCCGCCAGCTAATATGACTACTTTCATACGCTCTCCTTTATGGCTTAAAAACCGGTTCTTGCTCAAGCTTAGAGCTTAAGGCAACCGTCAAGCCTAATACCGTCCAAAAAAGAAAACTTAACTGAAAAGAATACAGGTGAACCTCAAAAAAACTATGGACTAAAAACCCCAATAACCCCGCAGTCAGGCCCAATAAAGCAAAACTACCCAGAGATCCGGGCGCGCTTAAACTTATCCTGATACTCCTGTAGAAAATATAGCCCATAAACAGAAGAAAACACAATAAGGAAAAAACTCCCGATTCCGCCCAAATTTGAAGGAAACAATTATGCGCGTAAAAAATACCCGGGCTATTGGTATAGGAAGCGCAATAATCCATAAAAGTGCCGATACCCTTACCCAAAAAAGGGTGCTCCCTAATCATCCGGCCGGCGCCGCGGAAAAGAGTGAACCTGTAACTATCCCGCCTGTTCTGGAAGAAAAATAAAAGCAATCCCAATAACGGCACAAAAAAAAGATAGCAAACCAAAAACAGGGGCCAAAATACTTTTTTTAGCCGGAGACGGTTAGTGACTAAAACTATAAGAATTAAACCGGAAACAACGCCTAACCACCCGCCCCGGGAAAGAGCCCAAAGAGAAGACAGGATAAGCATAATGGTAATCAGAAAAAGGCACAATCTTACAGCCGCTTTTTTCCATTTCCACAGGCTAAGGCTCAAGGCAAGGGGAATAACGCAGGTCAAATAAGCTGCCAAGGCATTTGGATTTTTAAAAGGGCCTATGCTGGGCAACGAATGGCCCCATGAACCCCTTCCTCTTAAGAATTCAAACCCAAAAAACTTTTGCGTAAAAACCGTAAGCCCTACCAGCGCCGCGCTAAACAAGAGGACATAAACCGCCTTAACAATGCGCTTGGTATCCTTAAACGTATCGATAATTGCCCAAAGAAGCAAAGGAAACCTGCCCCATTTCAAGATAAGCACCTTTAAGCTTTTAGCCAATAATGGCCCGCTGTTAAACAGGGACAAACCCATAAAGACAAAAAATAACAGCAGGAATAAAAACAAAACTTTATTGGCCTTGATACTGGAAAAATCGGGGAATAAAATTTTTTTAAGCAAAAAGAAGGCAAGGACAAAACCGGCAAAAGAACCGATCATCGCTATAGAGATGGGGATAAAGAATATCAACCCGTAAACAGAATATTCCACCGCCGCGTCCAAAAATCTTAATATTTTTAATTTCATAGAGGTATTATTTCGCGCAATTTCTTAACCGTTGCCGCCCCGTCCATTACGCCTGCCGTTCTTTCCAGCTCCTTGATTTTGCGCCTTAAGACGCGCGGGTCAAAAGAATCCGACTGGGCAATATAAATCTTATCCGCCTTGGTAGCTTTGTCTTTTTCGCTATTTAACAAGGTCTCCTCAAAAAGCTTTTCTCCCGGGCGCAAGCCGATAAACTTTATCTTTATGTCTTCTTCGGGCTTTAAGCCATAAAGAGCAATCAACTCTTTGGCTAAATCCAATATCTTAATCTGCTCGCCCATATCCAAAATAAATATTTCTCCCGCTTTAGCCATAGCTCCGGCCTGCAAAACAAGCTGGCTGGCTTCATTAATGCTCATAAAATACCTTTTGACTTCGGGATGAGTCAGGGTTACCGGGCCGCCTTCTTCGATTTGTTTCTTGAATAACGGAACAACGCTTCCGTCAGAACCCAAAACATTCCCAAACCTAACCGCCATAAATTTAGTTTTGCTCATCCTAGCCTTAGACTGCAAAACCATCTCCGCTACCCTTTTAGTAATACCCATAACACTCTTGGGGTTTACCGCCTTATCCGTAGAAATAAAGATAAACCTTTCCACTTTGTAATGATCCGAGGCATAAATAAGGTTCCGGCTTCCGATAATATTATTTTTTACCGCTGCCGCGGGATTCTCCTCCATAAGAGGAACATGCTTATGGGCTGCCGCGTGGAATACAACTTGCGGCTTGTAAAGCGAAAACACCTTCTTTAACAAACCAATGTCTCTGATATCCCCAATGATGGTCTTAAACTTAATCTTCGGGTATTTTGTCAGAAATTCAATACCCAAATAATAGACATTGTTCTCATTGTGGTCGAATAACAAGATTTCCCTAGGGCTAAAATTCATTATCTGCCTGCAAAGAGACGAACCGATTGAGCCGCCAGCGCCGGTAACTAAAACCACTTTATCAAATAAATAATCCTTAATCTCTTTTTCATCGATATTTACCGTTTCTCTGCCCAAAAGGTCTTCCGGTTTAATATCCCGGGGCTTAACTTCCAAATCGCCATTAAGTATCTTTTGCAAACCCGGGACTATCCGGATTTTCACAGAAGGTATCTGGCAACGCGAAATGATATTCCTGATTACTTCGCCTTTGGCAGAAGGAATGGCTATGATGATTTCGTCAATTCCGTATTTTTCGACAATCGAAGCGATATCGTTACAGGCTCCCAAAATACCCACGCCTTGAATACGCAAATTCTTTTTGTTCCTATCATCGTCAATAAAACCGATAATCTCCATATTTGTGTTGGGATTAATCCTGGCCTCTCTTAACACCATTACACCGGCTTCTCCCGCCCCGATAATGATAGCCCTCTTCCGTTTGCTTTCCAGAACAGGACGGAACTTTTCCCGGAATAACCGCGTAACGAAACGGATCCCGGCGACAAAACAAAAACTTATGACACCATCCAAGATAAAGACCGAGCGCGGGAAACCATTAAAATAAGGGATGAAAACAACCACGGCGGTAAAACAGAATATGGCTAGAATATGCGCTTTGATTATTCTCCAGATATCATCTATACTGGCGTATCTCCATAAACCGGAATAAAGGCCAAAATACCCGAAAATAATCATTTTGATAGCGGCAAAAACCGGGAGGGTTTTGATAATTACCTGCCAAGAGCTGTTGTCAATTTTAAAATCCAACCGCAGGTAAAAAGCGAGGATATAGGCGCAAATCACCAAGGCCAAATGAATGGTTATGATAATCAGGCGCCGGGATTTAAAGATTAATTCCTTTAGGTTCATAACCAGATATTATATATCAAAATACAGCTTTAGCAATTAGTTATGCGATTTTTTTACATTGTCATTATGGTTGGCACAGGGCCAATTAGGTTATAATGAGCTTAAAAAACAAAGTGGATTTATATGTCAAGGCTATTTAAGAAATGCAATGACCGCGATATTTTTTAAGTACAATAGCACCAAACATCTCGGACTAGGCTCTTTTATAATGGCTTCTATATAAGGCAATTTAGGCGATAATTTTTAAAGTATAGTCGCAATAAATTGGCATTATATAGGAATTGAGGCTTTTGCAGAAACAGATAAAGCACGCGTCTACCGTAAAAGAGATAATATGCGGTATGTTGTTAGGAAATTTTGCTGTAGTTAATTCAGGGGGGTTTTTATCTTTAGCGTTTTCTCAATATCTTTTAAAAGAAGATACAGGTGGAATTGGTCAATTGGTGAGCGCTCAAAACCAAAATGCTCATAAAAAGATCTGGCTGGTTCATCTTTGGCATGCACTACAATAGCTCTTCCACCGATGCTATCGGCTGCATAGGTAACCCGCAGCAAAGCCTCTCGCAACAAAGCCTTTCCTATGCCGACGCCTTGTTCGGTTTTATCAACAGCAAGCCGCGCGAGAATGATAACTGGAATAGGGTAATCAGCCAGCCCTTTTCCTACGCGTAGAGGGGCCTCCTGCTTGCCTACAGAACCAATGGTTAGCGTATAATATCCTACGACTTTATTATTTCTGATTGTTACGTATGTTTTTGAGGAACCATTTTGGTTATTAATAATTGCGTATTTTTTAAGATACGAATTGAGGGCTTCGTTACGGCAGTCAAATTCACTAATGGAATGTGATCTTTGGAGTAAAGTGGGAGTGCTTAAAGAAAGCTTCCTACTCATTAAAAATATCCGGCCCCTTAAAGAGGTTTTTTAGCTTTGGAATTTCGCGAGCCGGACTATCCAATGCCTCGCAGAAAGCCTTCCACTGTGGTTCAGGCAGTTGGAAATTGTTCCTATCAGCCATTAATTCTTCCGCTTCTTTCATTGCGCTTTCAAGAATAAATGCAGATAGCTTTTTTTGGCGTAGCGAAGCCACATACATAAGGAATCTTTTTTTCCTGCTGTCGATACGGAAGTCAATCCGTGTATTTTTCTGTATTGTTGCCATATTTCTTACCTCCTTTACCCAATAAAAATATAACATATTGTACACACATTGTCAACACAAAGTTTTTACATTGCGATTTTTTTAATGCCGGACGCCTTCTTTGCGGATAACTTTTATTGCGGTCAAGAAAAGAATACGGAGATCGAAGGCAAAGGAGAGATGATTTAGATAATATTCATCGAAGGAAACCTTTACGGGAATCGGCAGGTCATCCCTGCCGTTGACCTGGGCCCAACCGGTGATACCGGGAGTAAGCTTATAGACCCCATTATCCGTCCTTAAGGCGACAAGGTCATCCTGATTAAACAAAGCCGGGCGCGGCCCGACAAAACTCATATCTCCCTTTAAAATATTGAACAACTGCGGAAGTTCATCGAGGCTGGATTTACGCAAAAACCCGGAGCCGGGAATCAAATACTTTTCAGGATTTTCCATCAAATGCGTGGCTACCTGGGGCGTATTTAATTTCATTGTCCTGAACTTAGCCATTTTAAAAATGGTATTGTTTGCGCCAACGCGATCCGTCCAAAAAATAGCCGGCCCCTTAGACATTAGCTTAATGAATAAGGCGATAACTAACATCGGAACGCTCAATAGAATTATTAATGCTAAAGCCAAGATTAAATCAAAAATTCGTTTCATCATATCACTAATACATTCCAAGATATTAGCTACGCTGTCTATCTTACTTTAATTCTTTTAGTTTGCCCTAAGAAATTGTCTCTTGAAACAATAGGCCTTCTTATCCTTTTTTCCAACTGTTTTCTGGCATTACCGGCGATATCTCCTCCTGCTTTGGCATCGGATTTAAGCTTCGGCACGCCTTGCGAATCTTCAACGCGATGGATTTCGGTAGTTGATCTTTCTCCAAGCATTGTAAAAATAAGCTCAAAATCGTCCATATGGTCGCGTAGATTTTCACGTTTTAACCGTTTTATCTTTTTATACTGGCTAGGCGTAATTCCAAAAGTGGCTTTAGAGATTTCTGCCGTTAAAATTTCATAATCCTTTTGTTCTTGCGCCCCGCGTTTCTGCCATTCATCCGTAAGTTCTTCCCGAATGGCAATGCCCCGTATCCGTTTTTCAATCCAGCTATCGGGATATCCTTTGAGCTTATAGAGCATCCTTGTTCGCTTGGTTGCCAATTCCGGGTCTTCTATCTCTTTAATACGTTCATAACCAACTTTAGCCAACCACCGCTTAAATGGCTCGGCTTTAGGAGATGGAATTGACTGAACAATACGAAAAATGCCTTCGGTATTGGCGCAATTCAGCTTTTGAGGCCCTCCTGCCGTCTTAATCAAAAGGGGGGTGGCAAATTGCCCCCACCCTTTGGACAACTCCGGATCCCTTCTACGCATATCCTTTATGTACCCATCAGGCTGCACCGAATCCGTAAGTACCGCCACTACATCATTAATCACAAACCACCATTCATTATTATGAATGGTTTTACGCACCTTTTGCCCCTTAAATACTGCTATTTTTGTTTCCATATCGCCCTTCTCCTTTCTCGCGTTATTATTATTTACCCTCTACTATAATTGACGCAAGAAAAGGCCAAATCTAACATTTATTTCTCAATACTAAACCCCTTTAACCATCCCCTGATCCCATCCTTGCAGGGTGAAGGGCGGGGGGAGCAGCCAAACAGCTTACCTTATAATATCTTTCCCGACCATAGTTGCTGCAAAAAAATCTCCCATGGTGATATTTCTATTTTACCGTGCAGCCTTTTCTCCTTTTCATTACAGACTACTATGCTTTTTTTTGGAGAACACGATTGGATAAAAGCCTCTAGCCCATTCATATCTTTTCCGTCAATCCGAGCAGATCCTTTTACCTCTATAGCAACCTCCCCCTGGCCCAGGACAAAATCAACCTCAAGCCCCGACTTGGTCCTCCAGAAATTTATCGCAAAGTCCTTACCCGCGTAAGATCTATAAGCAATCATCTCCATAAGCAAGAAATGTTCGAACGCCTTACCAAATTCCGCTCCTTTTTGTTCGGCTAAATGCCTCTTTGTCAGGTAACCGGCGACACCAACATCAAACATATAATATTTCGAGGCTTTTGTTATAACCTGCCGGGATTGCCTTTTCTTAAAAGGCTCTACCCTTACAGCCAACAGCGTATCTATAAGTATCTGGTAATACTCTTTGACCGTCTTGGAATCGACACCGCATTCGCGGGCAATATTACAATAATTCGTTATCTCGCCATGCGAGTAGCCGAAAGCGTCAAAAAATCTTGAAAACGCGGGAATATTACGTGTCAGGCCTTCAGCAAAAACCTCTTCACGTAAATAATCCTGCACATAAGCCTCTAAAGATTTTTTACAATCTATGCCGCTTTGCAAATAATGAAACGGAATCAGGCCATGATTTAAAGCGCGCAACAAATCAAATTTTGTAATCTCCCGGCTGACAAGCGGAAAAAGCTCATAACGCCATGCCCTGCCTCCCAGCAGATTCGCGTGGCCTTTTTTTAATTTTCTTGCGCTTGAACCGCAAAGCACAAAACTCAAACCCTTATTTTCTATCAACCAGTGCACTTCGTCGAGCACTTGCGGAACTTTTTGCACTTCATCGAGTATTACCGGTTCTTTAAGCACAACCTCGTCTTTTGCGAGTAACTGTTCGCGCAAAAGCGAGGGATTTTTTGATATTTCAAAAAATAAATCCGTTTTTAGAAAATCATACACCACGCTATTGGGAAATCTTTCTTTCAGATATGTGGATTTGCCTGTCTTTCTGGCTCCCCATAAAAACGCGGATTGGCGATGCGGAAGCCGCATAACCAGTTTTCTTGGGATATTTTTCATTTGTATCATCCTCCGGATTAGTATTACTAATTAGGAGTATATACCATTTTAGTTAGAGCGTCAAGGCTTTTCCCCCATCTTGCAGAGTCAAGGGCGGGGTAAGAGCCTTTCTTTAACCTTACCTATTGAGGAGTCCGGCAAGAAATAGCGGCCGCTTTATACCAACCATATTATAGCCATCAGCAAAGATAATTTTTGTTTTGATACCCATACCCTTGAACTGGCTTCTCCCCTTGCCCTTACCGCCAACTTCAAAGACGATATCTTGCGAATCACGAATAAGATAATCCGGCGTTTTTGCCCCGCGCATAGACTTAAGATAAAAAACTTCTTTGCCTAAGGCCCTAAACGCTTCCACAAAAAAATCCTCCCGCAAGCCACCGATAGCCTCATCAAACGGTTTATACAAAAGACGATACGGCAAAGCCATGACAACCTTAGGCTCCTTCATCACATTGCTCCCCATTGGGAAAATCCGATGCAAAACAAAAGCCCGTTCCAAAAGCGTAATATACTGTTCAGCTTTATACTTGGTAATATGAACATTCTGTGACACCGAGGAATAGTTGATTCCGTCAACCCCTGAGCGCCCAATAAAACGGACAAGCTGTTCTATCTTTTCCAGCTCACCGGTCAGGAGCCTGGCGATATGAGGGATATCTTTACGAATAATCGTTTTGAGGATGTTTTCTAAAAGCGCCAGGGGCTGCGGTTCCCGCAAAGCGAATGGCATAAGGCCACCCTGGATATACGATAAAAAATGTTCTCCCGCCCTAAAAACATCCGCGGGGATCTTTCCCTCAACAATATTCTGGATGGTTAAGACGGTAAACTCCTGCCCATATTTGAATTTCGCGTACTCCCGCAACGAAAAAGGATAAAGGGTTTTGAGCAGGACACGCCGCGATAAATCGTAACCCGATTCATACATCCCTAATGCCGTAGAACTGGTGAAGATCACCCTGATGTCAAAAACATCGTAGAGTTTCTTGAGGTCGGCTTCAAAACGGGGATAAACATGCACTTCATCCAACAAAAACAACCTTATCCGCATCGTTTCATGCAAAGCCTTAACGAGATCAAAAAGATCACCCTCCATAGCATCCAGGGATACATAAAAAGACCCTTCATTTGCCAGGGCCAGTTGTTTAAGCATGATCGTCTTGCCTGCTCCGCGCGGCCCAACGATTCCAATAAAATGAGCTCCGGCATCCCGAGTAATGTCGTCATAAAGCTCACGCTTTTTATCGTATTTCTGTCCATCTTTCTTGGCCAGACGGTCAAATTCAAGCAATTGATTGATATTCATCTTATCTTTCTATTTTACTGTTACAAGTATATCACAAATATACATTCTGTCAAATTGTTTTATGGAATGCTTATCATTACAGATAATTCCTATCGCTAATGCAGCTAATTTTTATTTTACGCTTTCATGCCCCCTAGCCATCTCCCTAATCCCCTCTTGCAGGATGAAGGGCGGGGGACAGCCAAGAAAACGCTATCTGTTATTCCGCTAATTCTTTTTCTTTTAATATTTTGTAATTTGTTTTAAAGTAGGTATTGAATATTACCCGGAAACTATTGTAGGGAGATATCGCAGGCCAGACAACTTCGCAACTTTTACCCGGCAGGTAATAAGCATTAAGGATGGATAATTTGGTGTTTTCGCTATATTTACCACGCCTATATCCATGGTCGCCTTGAAGAACAATAATCGGTTTTTTTACAGATTTAAGAAGAATCTCGTCAATAACTTCTAATATCAGCTTATTAGTTCCTAACACCTGTTCTATATAAGCGGAACTATCCATCATCCCCTTTCGTTTCCACAAAGGTATAACATTGGCATCCCGGTCAAAAATCAATGGTTCATGAGGAGTATACTGCCTAATTTATGTTTCTATATACCGAGGCTCGAGAGGCAATCAAAGTAACAAAAACTTTATTCTTCTCTTTGTCAATCCCGTAAATCGCGCGGTAATCACCTACCCGGTATCTATAACGCCTCTTCTCACCCTTTAGCACCTTTATATTCGGGCCCCAGAAAGGATTACTTTCAAGCTCCTCAAAACACTTATTTAACCTTTTTGCCAGCTCTTCCGGGCAAGACTTATAGGACTTAAGCGCAGCCGGCATCAAAAGGACTTCAAAATTACCCACGCTTTACTTTTCTCCATCTGGTGCCTTTGCCTTTCAGGTATTGTCTTTCGCCCTCGGCAACAATCTTTTGCTCTGCCGAAGTAAGAGAGCCCTCTATCTGCTCAACAATCAATTCCCGGACAAATGAGGACATTGACATATACCTCTTTTTGCAGATCTTAACTGTTTCGTTATAAAGCGAGGATGGCATTCTTATCAAAAGCTCTTTATTCATAGTTACAGACATTTTTATCACCTCCGAAGAAAGTATATCATAGTGATATACTTTTGTCAAGCGGCATCCGTTACCCTCTCCATAGTCCGTATACAAGGTGCCCAACGGCCAGACGAAGAGCCCAAGCTGCGCGGCAATCCGTTAGCTTTTAATGGTTCCTCTAATCCCCTCTTCCAGCGTAAACGGCGGCTTCCAGCCAAGCAAATTCCTGATTTTTTTGCTATCAACGACAGAATTCCTGTCCCACGAGAATCCACATGTTATGATGTACCTCTCTCCTAATGCTACTCATGACTCACCCGCTGCTGGAGCAAACTCTTTGCCGCACTAATGACAGAACTAACCTCTATAGCCATCATGCAAAGGCTTACGAACTCATTTCCGAGTGGCGACAAATAAGGACAATCAGGTACTATTGCTCTTTCAATATCTATACAAGGGCTACAAGATGCTCCTTTATAGAGTACGACCGCACTCTTGGAAAACGGCCGATACCGATTGGGAGAGTTTGGGCCAAAAAGCCCAATTACCCCTGCCCCTTGGGCGGCTGCCAAATGCATTGGCCCTGTATCATTGGCCACCACTAGCTTAACAACCGAAAACAATGAAATTAGCTGCCTGATATTTGTCTTCCCCGCTAGGTTGTTTACTTTTAACCGATATCTTGGCTCGACACTATTGACCAGATCATCGCAAAGTTTAACTTCGGCCTTACTTCCAGTTATACTAACGTTTAGCCCTTGCTCATCAATAATCCACTTAGCCAATTTAGCAAAGCAACTGACAGGCCATCTTCGGCCCAACCCGGTGTTACCCGACCCAGGATGCAAAACTACCTGAACATTTAACGACCTTGCCCATTCAACATTTTCAGCATCACATGGCAATGATACTAATCCATCTAGATCCTGCTCTATTCCACAAGGTTTAAGCAATTGAACGAAATTAAGTGCCGCATGTATGGAAGAATTGAATAAAACTGAAGTTGTTGAACCTATATGTTTACACTGTCGGTCTGAATGAAACGCGACGCGATGGGGCGCATTTGTCGCTCGCGCGCATAATGCTGAAATCCTGGCAAACTGTTCAAAATCAACACACATTTCATAGCGAGACCTCCACAGCATCGCAACTAGAGAGCAAAAACGCCAGATTTCACTTTCTTTAAAAAGAATTACATTATCAACCCACGAAGCAGAAGCTGCGATTTCATATCCTTCCCCCGTTGTAAGAAAATCAATCTGATAGTCTGGGAATTTTTCCTTGAACAACTTAACTCCCGACATGATTAGGACAACATCACCCATACCATACAATTTAATAAACAAAACCCTTCGGCTGTGGATCTTTCGTGGTGGCATAAACCGCAGGACGCTGCATATCAGAAAAAGCAACGGCACTCCCACCCAGTAATCCAGTAACTTACGTAATTTCATTTGATTGCGACATTAAGTATCTTACTAAAAGCATTTTTAATTAAAGCCTTGCCCACCCGTTCTTCTCAATTTTCTGAGTGTCCAGTAAAATAGTTCGTTTCAAGCGAAGCATATTTAGACCACTCTAAAAATTCAGTTTTATATTCGTTAACTTTTCGAATACAATAAAATGATGCGACAGACATGGTTGGAAATAGTTTTGACAACAATCTTGAAATTATTTTAGGGAATGGATAAAATTGTGCGCCATAAAAATGCTCTAATTTACAGAAACCCACTCCTATATTTCTATAAAATAGGACAACGTCTCTTTTAGAAAATACACGGACATGTGCTGACATTAGTTGATTGCACGTTGGATGATACCCTAGCATCATAAGAATACGGTTATGTAAGGACAAAATATTAGGAACACCCATAAAAAAAATCCCGTTTTTTTTCAAACACCTAAACACCTCATGGTTTATCCAGAATATTTCTTTTGTATGTTCCAAGAATTGATTAGATATTATAAAATCAACAGATTCATCTTCAAATGGTAATTTATCATTTTCAATATTTATTACAATCGGTTTGATACCAAGTGATCTCAATTTATCCGCATTCCATGAACCAAAATCTACTCCGTAAAGTTCAGCGCCGGGGTAATATTGTTTTACAATAGACAAATCGTATCCGAGACCACATCCAATATCTATGACCTTCCCCAGCTTAGAAACGTTAATCTTCTTAACAATGTTTTCAAGAATGTGTCTACCACTTGTCTCTGTATGGTCCACGACTTTTAATCTACTTGTAGAACCTGGGATAACATTTTTAAAGAACATATTTCTTTATCTCCTTAATGTTTATTGATATCATTCTCGTATCGCCTTTAAATAGATATCTTCGATTTGTGTTGTTGTTACCTTATTACAAAAAAGAGATTTAATTCTATCGGATGCCGCAATCCCCATTTCTTTTCGAAGATTCTCATCAAAAAGAACCTTTATTGCACGAGACAAAGCTTGAATATCTCCCAATGGGACCAATATTCCCGTTTTGTTTTCTACAATCATCTCCGGAATTCCTCCGACCTTTGTGGCAATTACTGGAATCTGCATTGCTCCAGCTTCGAGCACTACCCGTGACGACGCCTCCGTGTGCGATGGTGCAACTAGGATATCCATACATTTCATAACGGCAGGAACGCTCTTCACAAAACCCGTAAAAATAACTTCGCTGGCAATTCCTAACTCAAAAGCCAAATCCTTTAGAGAATTAAGCTCCGGACCGTCACCTACAACCAAACAGCAGAAGACAGATACACCTTCCTGCTTCAGTATGGCTAGCGCTTCAAATAACTCCCGATGCCCCTTCAGCTGAATTAACCGTCCGACGATACCAATAACTAACACGCCATCCTTAATTCCAAATTCTTCACAAAGGCCAGAATCAGGCATGCTACAATTATAATAGCCTAAATCGATCCCAGTATAAACGGTAATAACCTTCTCATTATTCTTACCAGATTTCCGAAAAAAAGACGCAGCCTTATCCGAAACGGGAAGAACATAATCCATAGTATTAAGAATTATTGTTCGCAGAATTCTGCTCGTCGTATTTACCTCAAAATCGTCCATTATCTGGCAAACAGCGGGCCTACGCGTTATTTTTGCGGCAATTCCTCCAACAATTCTCATAATGTTGTCACCTGGATGTAACAAATCAATCTGATTAATATTTATATATCGAATTAGTCTTTTCAAGAGCACAACAACATGCCAACAATAATAAACCAAATGGTATGGATCATATTTGACAGAATTACGTCCCAGTGAAGCAATTTTTTTAGGAAAAGAGATGACTTCAACGTGAACGCCACACGCTCGTGCTTCAGACGTAAAAGCATTCTCTTGAGTGCTCACAATAAACGGAGTAAAAAGATCTTTGTCCAAACCTTTAATCAATGACAGGGTATTAACCTGACCCCCTCCGAGCGGCTTTACCCCGTGCTCCAAGAACAGTATGTTGTATTTACGTCTTACGGCTCTTTTATCCATCTACTCTCCAGTGATCCAATTTTACCAGTCTACTGCAAGTAACGATTTATATGCGGAACGTGAAAGTGAAGGTCCTTTAAATAATAAAAGATAAAGAAAAAAGGAATAAAATCAAATCGATTAAAAAAAATAAACAAATCACTCGAGGCCCGCAGAATTAGAGCCAACAATAAAAAGAAAAAGACTTTATTTGTCCTATAAAACTTAAAAAGGGCAAAAATAATTAGTATCAGAGTCATTAATCCCATAAAGCCAGTTTGTAAATGAAGATTAATAAACGAATTATGATAATTATATTCGTTAATTTCCCCTTCAGGCCATAGGTCTTTAACTACATTAACACCGAATATAACCCGTGATGTATCTAAATTATTAAAATAGTTGGTCCACATAGCCCAACGCACAGGATCCTTCTTCACTTCCTCTCCCACTATAAAACTATCCCTCGCATTCCTAAAAAAAGAATAATCCATAGCAAACTTAGACCAAGCAAAATATGCAATAAACAAACAAATAATTGCATAATAAATAAATTTTAGTTTAGCTCGAAAACTGATGAATAAAAGCCCAAGAAAAAGCACAAGACTTGAAACGATCCCGGAACGACCGATCCCCCAGATTGAAATAACCAAAGTAAGAAATGCCGGCTTCAAATCAATCTTTTTCTTCTCCATACTCAATATAATATATAAGGAGACACAAGCGACCAATATCACCATCGAGATACCGTTACGGCTGCAATATTTCAAAGCGGCGTATCCTGGAACTCCAGTAAACATTAACATCAGAAAATAGCTCGCGAGGCCATAAAACACAATATATCCACCCCAATTATAGACATACCTCCTAACCAGAATCAGGGCAGCTCCGAAACTAGATGTGATAAAAACGTAAGGTTGAAATGATCTCCAGCCTGTTCGCCCTACAAAAAGCGATGAAACCAAAAAAGATATAACAAGAAACCCTACAAATATATATATCGAAACATACTCTCTGCGAATCCTGGTGCTTAAAAGTATGATAGCGAGCATACCAAGCAACATGTTTACTTTAATTAATACATCAATGTTCCAAATAAAGGAGATTAATGATAAAGCGAGGCATAAAGAATAAAGAATAGTGAAAAATAATTTTTTTACTTTATAACTTTCTGGCAAAATAGAGTTTGAGAGCTCTGCACAACTCTGTTGATTATAATTTTTAATGTTCATGTATTCATCTAAGATCGTTGAGCAACCAGCGTCCAATGCCAACAGAATTTGCGTAATAAAGGGACTCGTGACAGAAAATCATCAAATGCAACAAGCGCCCGCTGCAGAGTAATCGGAAGGTCAATCATCCGTTCTGCCGGACGCTTTGAATTTATATATAGTACGACATAATGAACAAAACCGCCGAGATACCAGATGCGCTGTAAACTCACCTTTTTCAGCCCCTCCGCCCTAAGGAAATGCTCAAAATCTGCTTCGGCAAACCCTTTAGTTTCCATATCCCCAATTGAAGTTTCTCCTGGATTAATATTCCGGTTCGGGTGCAGCATTCTGCTAAGAAACCTCATCACTGGCATAACCGTATAATAAGGCCACCGGTTAGGCTCAAAACCAATTACTAGTTGACCACCCGGCTTAAGAGCACGGTTGGCTGCTGCGAAAAAACTTCCAGGAGATGGTAAATGGTGAAGCGCTGCTACAATCAATACTGCATCCAAGCTATTATCCGGACATGGCAATTGCTCGGCATCACAAACAACAAATACTGTGTGAGCGTTCTGTCCATTATCGAATGCACGCCTGCGTGCTCTCTTTACCATACCGACAGCAACATCACTCTCAATTACTGTAATCCCCATATTTTTTAGCCGGCAAGCTTCTAAACCGCCGCCTCCACCGACCACAAGAACAACAGCCCCCTCTTGATAATTACCGAAACAAACCAAGTAGTCATCATGATAACGAGACACGCGGTATGAGAACCTATGGGCGCGCTCTGCAAAGTAATCTGCATTATTTGAGTGAAATTTAGCTTCAAGAATTTTAAACTCCTCCAATTGCGGAGGCAACAGGATAGGAATGCCATCGTCCACAGGATAGGTCGCTTTGCAAGATAAACATTCCATCTGATTAACGCCGACTCTCTTCAAGCTCCCCTTACATAATGGACATGCCAAAAATGGCATCAGATCATCCGACATAAAAGATCCCCCCTCATTCTAAACTTCAGTGACCAGCCTTTTCCTCGTGATAGCTTGCAATTTTCTTATAGCCCATATAGCCGAAGTTATAATTTGTAAATTAATTAAAGCCATTTTTTTAGTTTTTCGATTCTTTATTAAATAACCTAACCATATAAAAGGACTATATAAAATTCGTAAAGGGAAACATAAGAGAATCATCAGCACATAAGATAAAGCTGCCTGACTGCCTCCACCATACTCTAGAAAATAAAGATAATCCCCTTCACAATATAACTTTGCTGTATCTACTATCCATTTCGGTTCTGCTTTTGAACGACTTATTCCTACAAAATGTACTATTTCAACATCTGCCAAATAATAAATTCTAAATCCAGCCTTCCTTATTCTACAACAATATTCTACATCCTCATAAAACATCGGTAATTTTTCATCTAATCCACCCAGCTTTCTGTAAATAGATCCCGGAAACATCATATAGCCACCGTGAAGCAAATCTACGTCGCAGCTATTATTATGATCCCAATATCCCATTTCTGATGGTTTAAGAAACTTCCATTTCGGAAATATTGTATCAATAAAGAAGATTTGCCAAAACTTGCTCCAAATCGACGGAAACGATCTAGCGCATGAAAATAAAATTTCACCGTTGCCCTTGAGTGTTTTAACGCCAATGCACCCAATAGAATCTTCATTTTTTAAAACATGCAGGGATTGCTGAAGAGCGTTATTCTTGATTAAAGTGTCCGGATTAAGCATCAGAAAATACTTTCCTCGAGCAATAGTGAAAGCCTGATTATTTGCGGCAGGAAAACCGACATTTTTTTTATTTTTAATTAGGATTACCTCTGGAAAACTCGCAGCAATATTTATTACAGAATTATCAGATGAACAATTATCCACAACGATTATTTCATATCTTAATCCATCGGCATTTTCCTTTATAGACATAATACACTTTTGCAAATAACCCCATGAATTCCAATTTACAATAATAATAGATAAATCAATTAGTTCATTATTCGATTTTGAGTAAAATACGCTCATTAAAATTCCTGGCTCCAATACATATTTTTAGATTGCCCTATTTCCTGTCTACAATTTCCAGCGACCGGCCGATAGAAAAGTTTAATTAATTCTGATTCTACCTCTCCACCACTCTAAAAGATCTATCAAAGAATTTTCTATCGTATATTGAGGTATCCAGCCCAAACTGCTTAGTTTTATATTATCTCCAACGAAGTCAGGAACATCAGACGGCCTGAGCTTATTTTTATCTATTTCTAGCAGAATATCTTTCCCAGAAAATGTGATTAGTTTATTCAATATTTCTTGAATTTTAATAGACTTCCCCGTGCATACATTATAGACTTCACCAGCCTTGCCACTATTGATGATTCTCCAATAAGCGCTAACTACATCCCTTATATCTGTAAAATCTCTCTTCGCCTCAAGATTCCCGACTTTTATACACGTTTTCTTACCGGTTTCAACATCAACGATTTGCTTTACAATATCTGAACATACAAAGCCTAAAGGCTGTCTCGGTCCAGTATAATGAAATGTCCTCGTAAAATAAATATTTAATCCAAAGTTTTTAAGATAATAAAATCCAATTTCTTCTTGTACTTTCTTGCTAATTGCATAAGGATTAATAGAATTCAAGGGATAGGTTTCTTTTATGGGCATCTTATCTTCTGGAACTTTTCCATACTCTTCAGCTGATCCCGGAATAAGAATCTTGGCTTGCGGTACAATTTTCCTTATACCCTCCATCAAGTTTGTTGTCCCAATTATATTTGTTTGGAAGGTTGGAATTGGATTATTTAAAGAATCGAAAACTGAAACATATGATGCAAAATGAAAGATGACATCAGGTTGAGTCGTACTTAATGCTCTTTCGATTGAGTAAACATCATTGATATCGCATTCAAAAAGAGTTGCTTCACTAAAATTATCCGTGATGTTTCTGTTTCCCGTAGAATGCCTGAATGTTCCATACAAATTATTATCATCTATATGTTTCAAAAAATGGTACATGGAAGTCCCCGCAAACCCTGTGATACCCAAAACTAGTATTTTCATACAGCCTCCCGCTCTAACGTCTGATTTTCAGGCTAATATATTTTACCATTATTGATGTAACATAACGCTTATAATAATAAGTACTGTTCTCTAAATCTACGAGGTAAATTTCTGCATTGGTATAATAAAAACGAAAAATCGTAAAATACGCATATAATCCGAGATTAAGAAAAACTCCGGGCAATTGCGCTATGAGCCGTGTAAAAAAACGATCTATAGTGGAATCCAACCGTTTCATAAGAAATTCTTTATATTCTCTCAACGTATATGCGCCTCTTGCCCGATAAATCAGCAATGTCTTAAAGCGACGCCAGGGTTCACGCGGACAAACCCGATGCCTGGCAGATTCCGAAAAGTCAGAAAATGACCATATTAAATTTGGCCAAATAAGTAGAGAGACCTCAAAACATTTATTCGTCCACAAAGAATTCCCATATCTAATCGAGATCATCGGATTTGCGAGAACTACAATCTTTCCAGCAATAGGGCTCTGAAAAATAACAGCAACGTGAACAAAGAGAGTCCCAAAATATGTTTTTTTCTCTCTCGCATTCCATAGCGATCGCTTGAATACAATACAACCAATGAACGAAAGATAGCTAGCAACATCAATAAATAACTGCTCTGAATCTTCTCTCTGATATATTCGGTTATCTACAAAATTAAGGTAGCGTTTTTTTAGCACCTTAGAAAGATTGACATTCTTTATTTCAGCATTTACAAGAATCAACTCATAGTTGTGCTGAAACTCATCTAAAACAGCCTTAATCGCACCTGGCTTTAAAATATCATCATCAGAAAACAACCAACAATACTTACCTTCAGCTAATTCAACAGCACGACAGCAATCCTGATCAAACCCTCCCTTAGCAGCAAGGCGAATATAGCGAATAAGCGGAAATTTTTGTTGATAATTCTTTACAATTTCTCCCGTATTGTCAGTTGAGGCTCCATCCACAATAATAATTTCAACTTCATTTGTCGCTTGTGAAACAATACTATCTAATGCTTCCCCAATCAACATTGCACGATTAAATGTGGCGATACAAATTGATAAAACAATATTATTACTCATATTCACTTCCCTGATCCTGCCATCTTTAATGCCAACGCTTCGACGCGGGCAGCAGCCATACCGTCTGCTTGATATGCATAACGCTTTAAAAAATCTTGGCGCGCAGATTCAAGTTTTACCTTTGTATTAGCCTCTGAACCATCCGCAATCATTCTAAATATATTTATGATCTCCTGACATGATTCAGGAATAAGGACTGCGCCAGAATCTTTAAAAATATCGCTGAAAACCCAACCTGGAAAAACAGGACAAATGGTAAGTTTACCAGCGATAAGCGCATCTATGGTCGCTGTGGAACCAAAAGAAATAAAAGCGTCGCAAATCCGGATTAACTCCCTAATGTCTGACTTCTGAGAAACAAAAATAATATTTTTATATTTTTTAGCCAAAGCACGCGTTTGGCGCACATTTTCAACCGGATGAGGTTTAACTACAAGACTTATTCCCGGCGTCTTATCAGCAGCCTGAAATATAGCACACTTCATAGAACGTAAGAATTCCGGATTTGAGTATTTATCATGGGTCTTCAAATGGTAAGTAGAAGCCAACACGACCATCGCGTTTTCTTCCGGTACACGTAACATGGCGCGCTTCGATTTAACCTCTGAATTAGACAGATTAACAAGAAAATCATGACGTGGCGAACCTGTTATAATAATTCTCTCTGAGGAAACTTTCTGTTTCAGCATTGCCTCTTTCGAAACATCCCCCCAGACAGCAACGCGATCTGCAGTAAGAAAACGCCACTCGATCCCTTCATCCCCAGCTAAACCAAACTGGATATCCATACAAGGAATACCCATAAGCCGGCAAAGTAGCGTATAAATTCGCGTCCGAGGATCAGCTGTATCAGAATTAATTACCATTGCAGGACGATGCTTCTCTAAAATATGCCGAGCTACAACAGCATGCGGGATAATAAGAGGCAAATAAACCCGAAAAAACCGATTAAATAAATTTTTAAAATTCCTTACCAGATGACGGTCATTATCAGGCACTGCGTTTAATAATGCATTTGATAATCGTAAATTTATTTCAATTTGGTAAATTGATTTCTGTAGTTTAGAAACCTGCCCCCCTATTTGTTCACCCCAATGCTGCCACAATGTTTGATATCTACAATTTTCAAAGGAAGATAGTTTCTTATCAAAACGATTCTGATCGCCCAATACTACTATGTTACAATCTTTATGCATAACTAATCGGCTAACTACCGGCCGGAGAACATCTCTGTACATCTGATTAGTAAAACCAAGACAAAGAAGAGTTTTCCCGATTGGCCATGATGAACATCCATGCGTATTGTGGCGGTGACGAATTAAATTACGCAAGCCGTGTTTAAATCGAATCAGACCTGGCCTTATTCGCTGCATCATGTCTTTAGATGAAATATCGGATGCTAATACGGTTGGTATATGACTGTGTGCAAATTCAGCAGAGAACACATCCCAGAATTGTATGCCCTCCACAGTAAGTGTTGTCGACAATGTTTTCCCGTTAGAAAGATTAAATTTACCGAACTCTTCAACTAAGGATGCGGAATAATTCAGCGTATCTATAACATTTAACATAGATTTATCTTTAGTCATATATTTAAATCAAGTTGTGCCATATATTCCATATTTACTCCCAAGCTGATAATCACCTAACGCGTGATACCAAAACGTTCCAAACTTGCTCGTGAAAAATCCAGTTTCAATACTCGAGCTACAATGTAAATAAGCGGTAGATAACCAAGCAAATATAGAATGACTTTAGCGCCTGCGATTATTAAAGAATCTGTGAATAAATGGGCGGAAATAAAATAACTTACTGCACTTTCAACTGACCACAGTAATATTAACATATAGATAAACGGCGCCCAAAGTCGGGAAAAAAACCGAATCCAATCCTTATATTGCCTTGTGTAATGGGATAGCGCATACCCAATAACAATACATGAATAAAAAAAATAGGTAAGCAGCGTACCGCCAACTGCTATCCCTTCAATTCCATAACCCATACGTATGAATAGGAAATCCAGAATTATATTAAAGACGAGCGCAATACAGCCGAAAAAGGCGTATTGTTTCAATTTACCGGTAGTCACTAAAAAATAATCAGTCAGACCAAGGATGCCATAAAAGAAAATCCCAACAGCAACAATTCTGGCAGCAACAATGCCAGGAGCATAAGCCGGAAGAAAAGTCTTAACAACAAACGGCAGGACTAGATATAACGGACCTATTAACAATGGTAACAAGAAACTCAAGACCATGGGTGGTATAAAAACATATGACCGTAGCGCCTCAATACTTCTTCCTGTATTTCCAAAGTGATAACTGATCCGAGGATATAATACCTGGCTTGCCATTGACGGTATCAGGGATATTACACTAACTAACAAGAGTGCCAACCCCAAGTATCCTAATTGTGTCTCTCCCAGAAAAGCGATGACCATGAGACGGTCAATAGATGTCAACATTGTTATTATAAAACCGGAAACTAAAATAGGTATGCCCACGCGCATTAATGACCATGCAAAAGACAAGTTGAATTTTGGCACTGGTTGCCAAGGATTACGGTATAAAGCGTACATTACAATTGCTGCCTGCGCCAGAATTGCGGCAATTAACCGTCCTTTTAGCCCACTAAAAATTACAAATAATATTGCTAGTCCTGCGGTAGCTATAGCAAGCAAAACTTGCTGTTGGCTTAATTCCTTGAAGTGATTATGGGAACGCAACAAGATTCGATGATAAGTGTAAATTTGCTGCAGAATCAAAACAACCGCCATAGCCTGCATTCCAAAAGATATTTCAGATGAATGCCCTGGTAAAAAAGAGATTACAAACACAACCATGGATGCAAGAATAGCTCCATAAATTGTAGTATACCTAGCCGCGCCATCAACATCCGCAACTCTTTGAGAATCACCTTGCCCTAAATAAATAGGCAGATCGCGCCCCATCGCAGAAAGTACACCAAATTCCACATAAGCCCCATATGATAAAACTAATAAAACTGCATTCCAAACCCCATAATCATGAGGACCAAGCAAACGGGCGACCCAAAAACCCGAAACCAAACCTATAGCCTGCGACGCAAATGCACTAACACTGTAATAAAATGCATCTTTAATTATATGAAATCGATTATGCAGCTGCCTCATTTATTTTTTTTCGATAAAGCCCTTATCCTATATTCTTCTATCGTTTTCTTTATTCCATCTTCTAATAACATCTTCGGGGCGTAGCCCAAAGCATTAAGTCGTGAAACATCCATACATTTACGCGGCATACCATCAGACTTTGCGGTATCCCAATTTATAAAACCTTTATAGCCTGTTTTTTGAGCAATTAGTTTTACTAAATCCCGAATTGAAATATCAATACCCCAACCAATATTGATAAATGCAGATTCGTTGTAATTATCTATCAGGAAAAGAATGGCTTCGGCGGCGTCATCTACATGCATGAACTCCCGCCTTGCTGAACCCGTCCCCCAGACAGTAACACTATCTATCTCTGAGCCTACAGCATCAACAAATTTCTTAACAAGGGCGGCTAGCACATGTGAGCGCGAAGGATCAAAGCTATCATTAGTCCCATACAAATTGCACGGCATCACGCTGATACCCCCAAACCCATATTGCTTACGGTAATATTCAACCATTTTAAGGCCCGCAATTTTCGCTAAGGCATAACTTTCATTTGTCGGCTCTAATGGTCCAGTGAGTAAATACTCCTCTCTCATAGGTTGAAGGCATTCGCGCGGATAAATACAAGAGCTACCCAGGAAACAAAACTTTTTAACTCCACTCAAAAATGATTGATGTATTACATTATTCTGAATTGCGAGATTATCAAAAAGAAATTCGGCAGGATGCTCAAGGTTAGCCTGAATACCTCCAACGCGGGCAGCAGCAAAGATAACTATTTCCGGCTTCTGCATCGCGAAAAAATTCTTAACAGCGAGAGAATCTCTCAAGTCGAGTTCCCGATGATTACTCAAAACAAGATTTTCAAATCCCTTTTTTTTGAGCAAACGTACTATTGCTGATCCCAACATCCCGCTGTGTCCGGCAACATATATACGATTATTTTTATCCATTTGAATTCATCTATTAATAAACTATCCTTAAAAACATATGCCTAACATGTTATACTTTGCTCCATAATTCCGGAACTAAATCTCTCGGACTACTCCTGGCTTTTTCAGTAAACCATTTTTGTGGTGCAAATACCTTCTTGTTCGGATTTTTATTCAGCCATGCTCCCCACCAGCTAAAAGTACTATTAGCAATAATGTTATGCTTACACAAACTCATTAAACGCATGTCTTCATAATTTTTATCTGCCCCGTTGTGATCAACAAATGTAACCGGATACGGAAGTTTAAAATTATCACGTACCCAAAGGATATCATCGGCAAATATAAAAAAATGCGGTTTCTTAAGATCGCGAACAATGCGTTTAGCGGAATCCAAGTAATAATCAAAACTGCAACTTTCTAATATCTGCTCCTTATAAGTATTAGGCAGGTAATCTGACCTACGTATATGCACACTTACCGAATCACAACACATAATTTGCCCAACGACTTCTTTATCTCTACCCGATAATGGCAACTTTACAGATAGTTCGCACCTAATAATATCAGCAATACTTTTAAAATATTTCTCGCTTTGCCAATAACCGAGCAAGTAAACTTTATCAGGAAGTTGCAATATTTCGGGATCAAAATGAAAGTGTTTTTCCCGTACATGTTTTACTTCTGCTAATTCATCCGGTGTAGCAAAATTTTCTACAATATTTAAATGGTTTAAGGAATACGCGTGTATCTTATAAAACTCGAATTCCGATATATCAATTTTTAATTCCGCATGACAAATTTCGGACAGATGCCGCCCAACAGCATATTGAAAACACTGATTCCCAAGTCCACCGATTAATCTAGTAATAATCATGCCTCATGCCTCTTAAGACAATCGGTTAAAGTTTTAATATCTTTCTTATTTAATTCCGGATAGTTCCCGCAATAAAACCCCCGATCATGGACAAAATCAACATCAGGGAGTTCATATGAATAAAGAATATATTTTTTGTAAAAAGGTTGTCTCTGAATGTTGCCGGCAATTATGGGACGGGTCTCAATGCCGGCGTTAGAGAAAAGTTTCATATATCTGCATTTGAGCTGCGGAGTTTTGCATAAAACCGGAAATGCGAAATTAGAAAGCACCGAAATATGCGACCTATCAAGCGTTTGCAGGTCAGGATTATCTTTTACTATAGACTCCAGCAATAAGTAATTTCTTTGTCTTATAGCTATATTCTCCTTTAAGAATTTTAATTGATATCGTCCCAGAAAGCCTGTTATCTCAGTCGGGCGAATATTATAACCCAGATCATAAAAAGTGTATTTCGCTTCGAATTCGGAATTAATATTGTATTTCTTCCGCCACCTATGTTGTTTAGGCGCACTTAAATTACGGTCCCACCCATTTGCACGGACAATTCTAAGCATTTCATCTATCTCTCCGTCGTTTGTGCAAATCATCCCACCCTCGACAGTAGACATATGGTGTGCAACAAAAAATGAAAACGAAGACATTATTCCGAAATTTCCAGTTTTACCAGAAGGTAATTCTGTTCCTAATGCTTCACAATTATCTTCAATTAGAATAATCTGGGCTTCATTACAAACTTTACGAATAACATCAAGATCTCCCGCAAAACCAAGCGCGTTAGTAACAAAAAATGCCCGGAGATCTGTCTGGTTCAGCCGTTTTTTAAGATTGGATGCCATAACGTTCAGAGTCCTTTGATCGCAATCAATTGGAACTGGTTGCATACCAAGCTGCAGAATAGGCATAACATTTGTAGACCAGGTTAACGCTGAAAAACCAATTTTATCCCCATCTTTCAATCTGCCAAGGTTTTTAAGCGCTTGAAGCATAGCAAGATTAGCGCTCCCTCCGCTATTCACAAGAGTCGCATTCTTTACACCTTGAAATACGGCAAATTCTTTTTCAAAGGCTACAACCTGTTCCCCCATACTTAACTTCTTGGCTTTTAAAATAAACTTTACTAAGGCATCTTTCGTATCAAGTTCATTTAAAAAAGCACTTTTCATTAAGGGAATCATAAAATAAACCTCACAATCTTTTTAAACAGTAAATCTAAAATGATTTATTTTCTCTTTTTCCTGGAGTTGATATGCCTCAAGTCCAACAGTCGTTTCTCCCGGACGCGGAATCATATAAGCAACAACTTTATCTAAAAAACCCATTCTGACATCTGCATGATAAATTCTTTGAGATAAATCAATGTCATTAACTCGATTCCAACTCTTCCGCCAGCAATTGATATTATACTTAATAAATTTAAGATACGAGCGATACAACCATGTCTGCGTACCTCCTAATCTCGGGCAATCATTTGGCACGAGTCCATTTTTTCTTGTATAATACGGATCCAACGCTTTAACTCCTGTATCCACTCTTTTTACCCCATGACGCTCTTCTACATACTGTGCGGATACAAATTCATAGTTCCCATGTTGAGCAAATCGCAAAAGAACCTCGATATGATCTGATATCCAAGTATCATCATCATCAATCCTAGCTATCCATTTACCCTTAATCATGCTCAATCCAGTATTCGCGGCAACCACAGGACCTGCCAGCCAATGGTTTTCAGCGGTTTCGGGATACCGACAGACTCTTTGGGGTATATTGTAAAACCTGACTCGCGGATCTTTAATTTTAGAAATACGATGTTCAGTATCATCAGTACAATGATCGCCTATAATAATAAGTTCCAGGTTCTTATAGGTCTGTCCCAAAACAGAAGGAACAGCCCTTTCCATTAAAATTTCCCCTCTGTTATAAGTAGGAATATAGACCGATACCAATGAATTTTCATTAGGATTATTATACTGATGCTCATATTTCAAACGGACAACTTTAAGCATCAACGGTTCCGTAACGGCATAACGTACAGAATTAAAACCACTTATCAATTTATCTTGAAAAGTACGCTTAGTAATTTTACTTTTATAAATTATATCTACCATAAAAAATCACCTTAGGTATTTCATTTATATTTTTTCCGGAATGCCTCTTTAAAGAATTAATCATCCACACCGCCGCCCCATATTGTGTGCCTCAATCTCCATTGGCCATTAATTTTTGACCAAAGATGAGGTGAACGGAAATGATCACAAAGTTCCATAAATCTCTCTGGTTTAATTTCTAAATAATTCATAATTTCTTTAAAGTATTTGTCCGGAAACTCACCATCGAATTTTTTCACTAGGGCAACACCTTCTTCCCGTGTCAAATGGTTATTCCTTATCTCCTGGGAAGCATCATAAGTAGCCCGTCCGATCCCAAATTTAATAAATGTTGTATAATAATGGAGATCATCAATCTTATCATCAATACTATTGTATTTGCTATAAGTCCCCTGAGTCCTAAACGGTCTGGCCTTAAATCCCGTATTTTCAACCGCATAATAATACACTTCTTCCGGTGTCCACTTGAGGTAATATCCGAGATAATGCACCTCAATAGCTGCTTTTTCCAGCTCAACCGGGCTGCAAGGTAAAAAAGGCATCAGATCATTAAGTGAAACGTTATATTTATCTGTTAACTCCCTGATAGATATTCCTCCTAAGTAAATTTCATCTAAATCTTTAAACATATAATATGATTTGTCGCGCAATGACTTGGTATTATCGGCAAGAGGATTGCCGTATTCAGCCTCATTTTCTCCGTAAAAAACAAGAGGTATCCCGAATTTCGCAGCAAGCTTGGGCCCTAAATTCTTTTGGCCCAAAATAAAAGTTTGAAAAGGATGGAACAAGTTTTCTATACTCAGCCTTGTTAAAAGCTTCATAATCTGTCCATTATGATTAAAGCTTAGATTGTCAAAACCTCCGATATCCAGCCAATTCTTAAAATTCTTGTAACCGTAATCCGTATATAAAATCGGGGACCAGGTCACTGTCAATGGATGCATTCCATACTTATACTTCAAAATATGCGCCTGATAAGCGCTGTCTTTACCGCCGCTGCCGGGAACTATGCAATCATATTCACCGTCGTTGCGCCGGTATTTTTCCAGAAGCTTCAATAATTCATCTTCGCGTTTTTTCCAATCAATGCGCGTTTTTTCCTCGGCATGCAAACAGGCATCGCAAACACCCTCTTCATTAATATTTAAGGTGACCTTTTTACTTTGGATCGTATGCTTAAACTCGATAGCTGAGGCCGGCCTTTGATTAGACATAACGCATCTTTTACAGAAAATCACTTTTTCCGGTAACCCGTATTTTACTTCAATATTTTCGCTCATTTTTTCATCAACTCCGAGTGCGCAGATACAATCTGAGCCCAATTCTTAAAAACTCTCAATCCTTTTAACCCGCTCTTTTCAGGATGAAACTGTGTAGCACAGATGGAATCTTTTAAAAGAGCAGAGCAGTATTCCGTATCCTCATAGTTTGTTTTCGTAAGAACAAAACTGGTATCATCTAAAACTGCATAATATGAATGCACAAAATACATATACTCGCCATCAGGTATGTTTTGTAAAATAGGGGCACCCTGAAAGGCGGGATGAATTTTATTAAAAAACACCCGGTTCCATCCAACCTGCGGAACCTTGATCTTCCGCCCCGCTTTATCTATACTATTGAATTTGATAACCCTGCCTTTGATAACATCCAGGCCTTTGTGCCCGCCGAATTCTTCACTTTCAGTCAAAAGAAGCTGCATCCCCAAACAAATTCCCAAAAAAGGCTTACTTAATCCGATACGATCCTTTATTGCTCCGACTAAATCCATTTTTTTTAAATTATTCATTGCATCCCCAAAAGCTCCTACGCCGGGAAGAATAACGCCCCCTGCCTGTAAAATAATATCTTTATCCGCAGTAATAACGCTGCGCAAACCTACACTGGCACACGCACGCTGGACATTAAACAAATTACCCATGCCATAATCGATAATCGCTACCTGATGTTTATTTAGGTCCGGCATAGGTATCCTGTTCATTATACAGACGGCACTGAACCCCTTCATCAATTAAATATTTTTTTATCAAAGGAAGCGGCTCGGATTTAAAATTTGTAAAAACCCGGCCGCTCTTTAAAAATTCAACATTGCCTTCGCTAAATAGTCCTGAATCAAATTCTGCTTCTTTAATAACATGATAATGCAGCATAGAGGCAATGGCCACGGCATCCGCTCCGCCCTGAATAATGGCATCTTTAACATCTTCCAGCTTCCCGGGACCACCGGAAGCAATCACGGGAATAGCAACAGAATCCGATACGGTTTTTATCAGCTCCAGGTCATAGCCTGACCCGGTTCCATCGCGGTCAACAGAGGTTAATAATATCTCGCCGGCGCCCAGCTCTTCTGCCCGCTTTGCCCAGGCAAGAACCTCCACTCCCGTATATTCTCTGCCGTTATCAATATATGCCAGGTACTTTCCATCTGCTTGCCTGATCACCTCAATAGTAATGACAATCGTAGAAGATCCGAAGATCCGTGAAGCCTCATAAATAAAATTGGGATTCTTAATCGCGGCAGTATTCAAAGAAACTTTATCCGCTCCGGCCCTTAAAACACTCCGGATGTCCTCGATAGTCCTGAGCCCTCCCCCAACCGTCAAAGGAATAAAAATTTCTTGCGCTGTTTTATTAATTATATTATGCAGGCTATTGCGGTTATACAAGCTGGCAACCACATCGATGTAAATAAGCTCATCAGCGCCATGCTCATAATAAAACCGGGCAAAATCTTCCGGTTTACCCAAAACACGCAAGCCCTCTAAATGAATACCTTTAACAAGATTCGGACCTTTGATATCAAGCCTAGGGATAATGCGAATGTTCTTAGCCATTTTCAAATTAAATATTTTAATTATTTAACTTTAAAAATTGAATTAACGGAATTTAATCTTATAATATGCGAATAAAAACTTGTTTTATTCTTAGCATCTGCGGTAATCGCTGTAGGCTCTTTAATAATAAAATAGGCTTCGTAGCTATTATTATAAGCTACAAATGCGATGTTAAACCGTTCAATCATAGCTTTATTCTCCGATGAGGAAAAATCAGGTAAAAGTATAGGCCCGGTATCTACCTGATATAGTTCATTTTCTTTACTCACATTCAATGTTTTTATAGGAAATTCCAAAATAGCGCGGTATCGCCCCGATTGATCGCTAATTTCTATGCGGCCATTAATAATAACGCTGCCCTCCGTAATCATCGCAATTTTTATTTTATCTGATAATTGCTCGATTCTAGCCATTTTTATGTAGAAATCAATATCTCCAAACGCTTCTTTCCAAAAACCAGGCTGAACATTATCAAACAGCGTATTAGCAAAGTTGCGTATGATCAGAAATTCCTTATCTGCAATAATCATGGAAAAATCGTAAGGCGGATCAAGGAATAGCCTGCCCTTAGAATAAGTGTCCTCCCCTTTACAGCTGGCTAATAAATAGTAATTTTTCGTTTGACCTGTAAGCGTATCATGGATTTCACACCGAGCCTCAACTTTAATCCTGGTATTAGACTTACTGCTTCTTCCGCATAAAGTGATAAATGATTTGCTAAAATCACAACCTCTAGTTTCTTGTTTTTTAGCTACTTGCGCACCTATCCTCCGTAACTGCGCGTCCTTTGAAATAATTCTATATCCAAAAACTAAGATAATAACAACAAAAAGCAGTCCTACGGTCTTAAAAACAATCTGAAAATATTTAATTACCATTTCTTCCCCTTTCAATATTTTAAAGATAATAGAACAAAATTTAATCCCCCTATACGCATCAGAAAGCACATCCTTTATTCTTATTTCCTTCAACCATCATGATTTCGGCTATTTTAAAATCCATATAATCATCAATATCAATTGAACGGATTTTGGGCATAACATATACTTTACTATTTTTTAGGAATATTCCCTTTTTTTCGTCCAAAACATCTTTCCACCAAACGTATATCGAAGCATTCATGTCATACACTTTAGGCGCTTGCTGCCTTGAGCTGAAACGCCCCTCTTTAACCAGTTTGACCTTGCCCCTGACCACCTCCACCATATTAAAATACGGATTCCTGTTCGCTTCAGTAACCGAAAAAACATTATCCGCCTTCTGATTAACGAGCAACTTAATGCAATTATTAATATCTTGAACTGATCTCAACGGAGCTGTCGCATGCAACAATACCAGGATATCAAACGGATAACCTTCCCCTTGGAGCCACCCCATAGCGTGCAATAAAACATCTATGGTGCTGCTTTTATCTTGGGCTAAAAACTTTGGCCTGATAAAAGGAACCTCAGCTCCATACTTCTTCGATATATCCGCGATCTTTTTATCATCCGTAGAAACAATGATCCTGTCAATTAACCCGGAGTCCTTTGCCTGTTTGATACTGCGGGCGATCAACGGCTTGCCCAGAAACATTTTAATATTTTTGCCAGGCAACCCTTTTGACCCACCTCTGACCGGAATAATACATACTACTCTTTTATTTTTATACATTTTAAGCCTCAATAAGCTTGAGCACCTTTACTCCGTCTTCGAATGTAACTTCCGGCTGACGGTTAAACTTTACTGATTTTATAAAACTCCGGATTTCATCCGTGTAGCTCTTATCCAAATTAAAAAGTTTTTTATCAGAAACGACTGTTTTTCTTCCCAGAGTATCAATTATTATCCTTTTGTTGATTAAATCGCAGGTAAGTGCCCCTTTTTCACCTTCTATGCAGATAACTCTTTTCTTATTTTTCTGCAAGTAATCCAGATGCACGCTGCAGATAAAATTATCATAAACATATATTCCTTCAAAAACATCATCCGCATTGATCTTTAGGTTACTGACCTTAGCCTTAACCACTTTGCTTGAGTAAGGATCGCCAAAGAGAAAGCGCATATAATCTATTTCGTGGGATAAATCTAAGGCAACGCCTCCGCCGCGTTTTTTTGAAGCGCTGTAAGAAACGCGGTAATCGCGCCCTTTCCTCCAGAACGGTAGATACTGCCCAGCTTCAATCTTGGCAAAGTAGATGCTGCCGATCAAATTATGAGAAAGCTTGGTTTTAATAAACTTAAGCGCTCCCAAAAACCTTAAGTTATATCCAACGCCAACTTTTATTTTGTTTAGCCGGACAATTCTTTTTAATTTCTCCAGATCCCCGCTCAAATTATGCGCAATCGGTTTTTCAATGAACAGATGAATTCCTTTTTTTGCTAAAATTAACGCCGTATTCAGGTGTTGATAAGTTTCATTGGCGATCACTGCTAAATCCGCCTGAACAGTATGCAAAGACTTTACCATTGAAACTTTACGTTTATCTTTTAAACCGTCCAGGCAATGCTTAACTTTAGAATAGACAAATATCTGGCTAACTTCAGCCAGCTTATTTAAATTTCCCAAATGCCTTTTTCCTATGGATCCGCACCCAACCAGCAATACTTTCATTACCAGACACTCCATCCGCCATCAACTAAAAGATTCTGGCCGGTAATATAAGCAGCGGCTTCTGAAGAAAGGTAGATTACTGCCCCGACCATATCAAGCGGTTTAGCCATCCGCTTAAGCGGAGTCTTATCGGCGTATCTCTTCACAAATAAAGGATCTTGCCGGTTAAAAACCCCTCCAGGAGATATAACATTAGCCCGGATGTTGTATTTTGCATAATAGGTAGCCAAATATTTAGTAAAATTAATGATACCGCCCTTGATTGCAGAGTAAGCTGCCGGCATGGTTATTTTAGTGCCTCGATATATACTGAAATCCGGGGCCACTACCCCGTAAATAGAAGCAAAATTTATAATGACCCCTCCTGATTTTTTCTTCATCAACTCTGCGGCCACCTTAGAGCAGATAAAATACCCGCCCAAGTGGTTATTCACATTCTCTTTCCAGGAATCAAAGGTAACTTTTTCCAATCCTAAACCCCAATCATCGGTCCGGGGATAGGCACAATTGATCAAAATATCAATTCCTTTAGCTTCTTCGCAAACTGCATTTAAAGCCCGGTAAATCGAATCTTCTGAAGCTATATCTAAATAAATAAACTTAATACCCCTAGTTTTAATCTTTCCTGCGGCTTGCTTATCAATATCGGCAATATACACCTTTGCCCCAAAATCGCTCAAGCCTTTTACGATTTCACTGCCGATCAAACCCGCTCCGCCTACCACAACCGCTACTTTATTTTTTAAATCAAAAATAGAATTATATCTCATTTCTCTCCTATCGCATAAAAAGTTTTTTTAATATCTTTTAGGCTTGAAATATTCTTCTTGATTAGTCGATAAATTTTCCCCACTGTCCCACCTTTACCATATGGATTAGACACGCCTTTGCAGAATTTCGAGAATTCAGGAGACAGCGCTTTTTGAATAGCTTTTGAAATTTGCCCTGATTCCGGTTTAACATCAATTACGCTCATCGCCCTTATTCTGCCTTTTTGCCGATCACCGATATTAACCGTGGGAATCTTCAGGGACGGCGCTTCTATTATCCCGCTACTGGAATTCCCGATTACTAAGTTCACATTTTTTAAACACGACAGATACCTTAACTGGCCTAAAGATGAAAAGGCTGCCGCTTTATTCGGTGATCGCCTGACGTATGCATCTATCAATTTAATAATGATACGCCCGCCCGGATCGGCGTTCGGCTTAGTAAAAATAATTTTAAGCCCCGGGCAAGCATCAAGGGCTTTAAGTAGTTCTGTAACCTGGTATTTAGCCGTATTATCCTCTAAGGTAACCGGATGAAAAGTTACCAATGCCGACTTTTCGCCCAAACTAAAATCCAGCGATCGTTCTAATTCCGGTCTCGTCAATAATTTCATTTCCAGGATATTATCTATTCCTATCGCACCGACGTTAAATACCCTACACGGAGACTCTCCCAATTGCACCACTCTTTGACGGTATTCTTCCGTAGAGGTAAAATGCAATAAACTCATCTTCGTAATAGAGTGCCTGATTGCTTCATCAATCAGCCCGTAAGTCGCTTCGCCTCCGCCGATATGAACTATGGGTATCCTGGCAATAAGGGCGGCAATAGCTGCCGCTAAGGCTTCAAATCTATCACCGAAGATAATGATTAAATCCGGCCTCAATCTGCTTAACGCTTGGCTATAACCACCGATCCCCGTGCCGATCGATTTTGATATACCTGCTATTGAATCCGAGTTCGTAATTATTTTTACTTTTTTCGATATTTTAAACCCATCCTTTTCAATCTCTTTATAAGTCAACCCGAATTCCGCAGATAAATGCATCCCAGATACTAATATCTGAAAGTTCCAATCCCTGTCTTTATTTATCCTATCCATCAAGGGCTTCAGAAGGCCATACTCAGCCCGTGTTCCTGTAAATACACATATTGTCTTTTTCATACAATCCCCTTAAGGAGCATAAAACTTTCCGCGTAAAAACAATTAGCCATGGCTCCTCTAAAAATAGCAAGAGCTTCAATATTCTTTTTACTCCTAGGAAACGGATGCTTTTGTATTTCATTTTTGTAGACAGCCATTATTTCAAGCTTGGTTTTAAAGTAACGGCTGATATCAACAAAATAATTCGGGATAAAGGTATTTTCCTCTAAAGTTAAGGCAAATTCTGTTTCGCTTATAGTTTCCATCATTAATACAGTTTTTATGAATGGATTTCTGAATGTTTTAAGGCAGCTATAAGCCGCATTAAAAAAATACCTGTGGTCGGAATGGACATCTCCCTGGAATGGCAGGTAAACAGTCTCCGGTTTAACTTTCTCAATTACGGCAGATATTTTTGTTATCAACTCTGCAACTGGTATTATATCTATACTCTTAGCCGGTAGGCACAGCCTGAAAGTATCAGTAAAACCGTAAGCTGCCGCCACTCTCTCTATTTCCTTTTGGCGGCGCTTCACCGCCGGTGTGCCAGGCCCATATTCTTTTGCAGTATCGGTAGCAATCAACCAAAACAAATCATCCCCCGCCGCCTTATGCTTCAGCAGTGTTCCGCCGCATCCGAGAGTCTCATCATCAGGATGCACTGCCATTACCAGTACTTTTTTCATAGTAAATATTCCCCTGTTTGTGGTAAAACCTTAAATTCATGTACCGTTAAAAGAATAGCTCCCGCATAGCATTTTACTAAAACCTGCCTGCCTGAAATTCCTAGCACTTTACCGCATTCGATATTCGCGATATTATATTTTTTTTCAACCACCTGCCATATTTTAACTTCTTCGCCGCGCCATATTAGATGCGCTCCAGGATAAGGCTTAGTCAATGCCCTCACCAGATTATAGATCGCCCTGCTTGTCATTCTAAAATCTATTCGCCCGTCTTCTTTAATTCTTTTCCGCCAACAGCTTGACTTTGAATGATCCTGAGGTATCCGGCTGTAATTATTCTTCTGTAATTTAGGTAAAAAACCCTCCATTTGCCGCAAGGCAATATTCGTTACTTTCCGGTATAGACTCCCTGCATCATCGCTATATTCAATTAAAATATTTCTCTGGGACAATATATCTCCACTGTCACAACTTTCATCCATAAAGAAAAAAGTAGAAGCGGTTTTGCCCAATCCGAGCGCTAACGCCCAAATCAAAGGATGCCTTCCCCTGTTTATAGGAAGTTTGGCTGGATGATATCCAACTATACCTAAAGACGGAATTTTTAATATCGCTTTTTTTATTATTTGCGAGAATCCAAAACAAAAAATAATATCCGGGCGTTTATTTCTAATCCATTCCTGATTTTCTTTAATGTTAATATCTGTAACGTATTTATACGGTATTTTATTCTTAACGCATATACTGGACAAGTCGGCAAAATCCGCATTCAGTCCCGAGCTTTTCCGGGTAAGCACTCCAACAACATCAGCTTTTAGTTCTATCAATTTTTGTAACGCCGCTTTACTGAATTCTACCGTTCCGATGTAAACAATTTTCATATTGAAATCTTTTCATCCTTTAAAAAATCACGTTTTGCCGTTTTTCCTATAACTTTATCCCAAAGCATGGGACTTAATCCTATACCCGGTCTCTTAACCGTTAGATTAGCTCCTGAAAAAATTTCCTGCTTTTTTATATCCCGCAAAGCCACAATGCTTTTTCTAACAATTGAGATATTTTTAGCTTCCGAATCCGATAATTTCTTTATTCCGTTACCCATAGCTGTTTCGACATTCTTTATGGCCCGAACCATCGCTCTCAATTCCTGCGGTCCTAATGACGCCTTCTGATCCGGCCCGGACATTTTTCTATCTAAAGTAAAGTGTTTTTCAATTACAGATGCGCCAAGAGCAACTGCGGCCAGAGCCACCTCAATACCTAAAGTATGATCGGAATAGCCTGTCTTAACGTCAAATTTATGGCCGATAGTCAACATAGCCCTCAAGTTAGCATCCTCTATAGGCGTAGGATATTCGGTATTACAATGCAACACTGTGATATTTTTCTTTTTGGTACCGCTTTTTATTAAAATATTCAAAGCATCCTTAATTTCTTTTAAATTGGCCATCCCCGTAGACATTAAAATTTCCCCCCGCAGCGACCCGATTTTGCGTAAATAGGGCAGATTGGTGATTTCTCCGGAGGGTATTTTAAATATCCTTAACCCCAAACCCGCCAAAAGATCGATGCTTTCTAAATCAAACGGCGACGAAAGAAATATAATTTTCTTTATCTGACAATACCTTATCAACTCCCGATGGGCATTTAAATCCAGCTGCAGCTTTTTTAACATCTCTAGCTGGCTTTCCTTATTTCCGTTAAATTTATTCTGATAAGCAGTTTTAGGCGCATTTTTAGTAACCAGTGATTCAGCGTTAAAACTTTGGAATTTTACCGCATCCGCGCCTGCGGCGGCCGCCGCATCCACCATTCTTTTTGCGATCCGGAGAGAACCGTTATGATTAACTCCGGCTTCAGCAATAATAAAAACTTTAGGCATTGGTTTTTCTTTCTTTACAGGGATTACCGTAAGCAACCATTCTTTTGCGGATATTTTTTGTAACCACGCTTCCGGCTCCGATAACCGTTTTCTCCCCTATTTGTATATTCTGAATTATTACGCTTCCTGTGCCAATATGGGAACCGTTCCCTATATTTACGCCGCCGCTTAAAATAGACCCAGGAGAAAGATGGACAAAATCACCGATCCGGCAATCGTGTTCGATAATTACTCCAGTATTAAGAATACAATTATTCCCGATCTGCGTTCCGGCGTTTATGATTGCTCCCGGAGCGATATAATTTCCTTCTCCCAATATAACCCGGGAAGATACTCTGGCATCCGAGCTGATCAAATTAGGGAATAGAAATCCTGACCTTTTGGCAGAATTATAAAGTTTAATCCGTAAGCAGGGGTTCCCGATGCTGCCTACCGCAATAAAACAATATCTTATGCCGAATTTGAAAAAACGCGGTAAATCACCATCCGTTCCGATGACCGGGGTACCAAAAACTTCAAATCCCAAGCGCTCCTTTAAATCAATGATACCGGCTATCTCATAGCTTTTAGCCTGCGCAAGCAGATCCAGGATTACTTTGCAATGACCTCCTGCCCCGATAAGTAATATTTTATGCTTCATAAGATTAATTTAAACTTCAAATTTCTTCAGTGTTTCTTGAAGAGCTTCAAATTGTCCCATATCCAGCCAGGATTTTTCCGAAACTGGATAAACGCCGATTTTTTTACCTTTTTCAAGATAATCATTTATAAGATCAGTTATATTATATAACCGGTTCTTGGGTACGTCCGCAAGAACGGATGCTTCTAAAACATACATCCCGGTATTTACTAAGAAATCATATTCCGGTTTTTCACGAATATTTTTTAAGATCCCCCCGTCTTGGATTTCGCATACCCCGTAAGGAATAGTAAAATTCTTCATTGAACTGACCAGGGTGATTTTGTTCTTTTTTTGGCGGTGGAATTTCAGGATATCCGCGTAATCCGCCTCAATGAGGATATCGCAGTTACTTACAAAGAATGTTTTCTTGATCCGGTTCTTCAGAAAATGCAGGCTTCCGGCAGTGCCTAAGGGCTTACTTTCTAAGATATAATTAATCTCATATTTATGCTCGAAATCACTAAAGTATGCCTTGATTATATTTGACTTATAATTCAGAGAAAGATAAAAATCTTTACAACCGTAATCAAAATACCTGTTTATAATTATCTCAATAATCGGCTTATCACCGATTGGTATCAACGGCTTAGGAAGAATTTTGGTAAAAGGGTGCAAACGAACACCTTCGCCGCCTGCCATAATTACTACAGGTAGTTTTAAAGATTCTAACTTCTTCGGTTTATTTTTAAACAAATCCGCCCACCAAACAGCGGAAATAACGCTTTTTTCATTGTCAATAACCGGCAAACAAGTGATTTCCTTTTTAATCATTACCGCTTTTGCCTGTTCCTGCTGAAAATTTTTCAACAAGCTCACCGGCATACAGTTCATAACATCAGAAATATTATTCAACAAACTCCTACCTTTTAATACCCATCTCCTGATGTCGCCGTCCGTAACAGTACCTAAAAGCTTATTTTCTTTATCAACCACAAATACAGTCTTTTCTCCGACTGAGTCCATATGTTTTAAAACAAGCTTGATTGATTGTTCAGGCCTTATAAGTACTTTTTTAAGTTTATCCATAATGTCAATTCCCTCTATTTAAATCCTGGATAACTGAAGTTATATACCTTACCTGTCTTGTTTCCAAATTTGTACTACAGGGTAAATTTAAAGTTGTCTTCCAAAGTCGCGAAGCATTTTCAATTTTATATGCCTGATTCTTTCTATATGGCCGCTGAAGGTGATTTAAATACCATACCGGCCTTACCTGAATACCCCTTGATTGCAAATGCTTCATAATGGAATCTCTGTCTAAACCAAATTTATTTTGATTAATAACTAATGAGTAAAACCAGTAGTTTGGTGCCGTACCTGACGGAACATCCAAAATCTTAACTCCACAAACCCCAGCTAAAAGTTTTTTATATAATTCATAGTTATGCTTTTTAACCCTAATAAATATTCCCAATTGCTCAAGCTGCGCTAAACCCAGGGCTGCCTGTAAATTAGTCAAACGAAAATTATACCCAATCTCGTTATGAATATACTTTACCGAATCGTCTTTAGCCTGATTAACCAGATATCTTGCTTTTTCCGCTAAAAATCTGTTATTAGTTACAATCATTCCCCCACCGCCACTAGTAATTATTTTATTGCCATTGAATGAATAAACACCAATATCGGAAACCGTACCAGTAAATTTATTTTTATAAATTCCGGCTGTGTAATAAGACCCTAAACTTTCAGTCGCGTCTTCAATAACTTTGAGACGGAATTGCCGGGCAATTTTCACAATCTCCTCCATATCACAGGGGTTACCAAAAATATGGACTGGAATTACCGCCTTTATGATTCTTCCTGTTTTTTTATTTTCTAACCCAGACTTCGTTATCCGGCATTCTTTAGAGCAAAATTCCCTCAATTTAACACAATCAATATTCATATGCTTATCACAATCCATAAAAACCGGCTCAGCCCCTACATATTTAACTACATTGACCGGCGCAATAAAAGTGAGCGTAGGGACAATTACTTCATCGCCTCCGCCAACACCGCAAATTTTAAGCGCAATATGCAGCCCAGATGTACCGTTTACACAAGCTACAGCAAATTTAACTTTAGTATACTTACAAATTTCATCTTCAAAATCTACAACGAACTTTCCAGAAGAAGAAACCCAGTTAGTATCTATGCATTTCTTGATGTACTGTAATTCTTTACCACGCAAATTAGGCACAGATAGTGGAATATTTTTCATAGATCTTATACATTATAGATTTCAGGTTTATAAATACCTTTGTTTTTCTTAAACCATTCTATTGTCTTCTTCAGGCCCCTCTCTAGACTATATTCCGGGCTCCAGTTCAATAATCTTCCGGCTTTAGCATTATCCGCCATCAAACGTTCAACTTCACTTTTTACCGGTCTTTGTCGATTTTTCTCAGATTCAATTTTTATATTTTTGTTAAGATATCTAGAAATCAAACGAGCTAGATCTTCAATTGAAATCTCCGAATTAGTACCAAGATTGATAATTTCTCCTGTAGATTTAGAAGATTCCCCCGCACAAATAAATCCATTAACCGTATCCTCTACATAGGTTAAATCACGAGTCGGAGATATTGCCCCCAGCTTAATATTTTTTTTGCCGTAAAGTATCTGAGTAATAATCGTAGGAATCACAGCTCGCGCAGACTGCCTTGGGCCATAAGTATTAAACGGCCGGACAATGGCCACCGGCAGATTAAAAGAACGGTAAAATGATAGCGCCAGAAGATCCGCGGCAGATTTGGTTGCTGCATATGGAGACTGGGGATTAATTGGATGAGTCTCGGCGATTGGAACAGACTGGGCTGTACCATAAATTTCACTCGTAGAGGTAATCACAATTTTTTTAACGCCTAAATCCTTTGCCGCTTGTAAAATATTTAAAGACCCTTTAATATTAGTTTCAACGTAAGCTTCAGGCGAACAATATGAATACGGTATCCCAATTAAAGCAGCAAGATGAAAAACTATTTCCACATCACACATTGCATGCCGAACAATATCCGCATCCCGAACATCACCAGAGATTATTTCAAGGCGTTCTTTACATTTAGAAGACTCCAGCCATCCCCAGGAATTTCTGGAATTATAATGAACAAAGGCCTTAACAATATACCCAGAAGCCAACAACTTTTCAGTTAGATGGCTCCCAATAAATCCACCTGCACCTGTAACTAATACACTTTTATTTTTTAGCTTCATTTTTATTCCTTAGAAGAGACTTGATATTGAATAATATTTTTAGTCCAATTAATTCCTTTTTCTTTTAATATGGCATCCCCTTCTCCCTTTGGTTCCAGACCAACTAATCTTATATCAGAATCCATCATAATTTTAACAAGTTCTTTAAATGCTACTTTGGGTGACCAGTTGAGAACCTTTTTAGCCTTAGATATATCAGCTAAAAGATAATCAACTTCAGTAGGACGATAATAGACAGGGTCAATTTTAACATATTTTTTATAATCTAATCCGCAATATCCAAAGGCCTCAACCACAAACTCTTCAACTGAATGGCTTTCGCCGGTACCTATTACATAATCATCCGGACTATCTTGCTGAATAATTCTCCATTGACACTCAACGAACTCAGGAGCAAAACCCCAATCTCTTTTGGCCTTCAGATTACCTAAGTAGAGCTTCTCCTGTTTACCTGCAAGGATATGCGCAACAGCTCTTGTAATCTTACGAGTAACAAATGTTTCGCCACGCCTGGGACTTTCATGGTTAAAAAGTATACCGTTACAGACAAACATATTATAACTTTCACGATAATTAACAGCAATCCAATAAGCATAAACCTTGGCAATCCCATAAGGACTTCTCGGATAAAACGGCGTCGTTTCATTCTGAGGTGGAGACGAAGCCCCGAACATTTCACTAGATGATGCCTGGTAAAAACGAGTTTTTATCCCACTTCTTCGCACGGCCTCTAAAAGACGTACCGTACCAAGCCCGGTTATATCACCTGTATACTCCGGAATCTCAAAACTCGTTCTAACGTGGCTTTGCGCACCCAGATGATAGATCTCATCCGGTTGAATATTATAAATTATATGCGTAAGCTGGCTGGCATCACTTAAATCACCGAAGTGAAGAAACATTTTTGCACCACGCTCATGAGGATCCACATATATATGGTCTATCCTATGGGTATTAAAAGTACTGGCGCGACGCCTTATGCCATGAACCTCATACCCCTTAGAAAGCAACAACTCCGCCAGATATGAACCGTCTTGGCCGGTAACGCCGGTTATGAGAGCTTTTTTTGTCATTTCTTTAGTACGTTATTCGCCCAGAATTCCTGCAAGAATATCGCAAGCGCCCCGAGAAACAAGCCCATAAATATCGATACAGCCAAAACTCTCTTTTTGTTCGGGCCCACCGGATCAGGAAGAACCCTTGGCTGGGCTATAATTTTCAGGTTAGCGATAAAACTTTTGCTTATATTCAGCCTGTCGATTTCCGTCTGAAAATTATTCACTTGGGTCGCGATATTCTTAAGCTCAAGGTTTAAGTTGACCCTGCGGATAGATAAATCGCTGAATTGGTTGTTTAATTGGTTCGAATAAGTTAAATTATTCTGGATGAAATTCGTAAGCAATAGAATAGATTCATTCTCTGTATCGGCGTTATTCCTTAATAACCCTTCGCGCTTCTTCAATATTTCTTTTGTATTTAAGTTTATGGCCGCTATTTCTTCCTTTAACTTTTCTTCACGAGTATCCAGTTCTCTTATTTGATCCTGTAAGCTTTTGGCCCTTTCCCTGGCGTTTAGAATGGCGCGCTCATTCAATTTTATCTGGTTAGTAATATCATTGACCTTGGCGTCGATATTCCTGATATAGCTATCGGATATTAAATTGGTCAAATTTCGCAGTAAAGATATACCGAGCGCCTTTTTCCTCTCCTCCAAATCAACGCTTATTTGCAAAATATTGGTTTTATTGGGAATCACCACCTCAAAATCCAAGCGGTTTTTGTCTAAATCCACGTTCAATATTCTCTTGAGTTCCTCATTATAAGCGCCGTTTACAATCAAGCCTCTTAGGTTTTCGGCAGGTTCAAGGTCGTTTGCCCCGGTCAAAGACGGCCCGATAACCGGCGGTTGAATCATCATCGAAACTCTGTATATTCTTGGCGAAAACAGGATATAAACAACCCCTATGGCAAGAGTCAATAGGAATACCGCGATAAATGTTTTTTTACGTTTGGCAATTACTTTGATATACCGGCTTAGGTCTATATCCGTCTCTGCGTAGTTCTGGCTATTTTGATCCATATCAACCTCCATTAATTTTTACTAATAGACACATTCAAACTGGGCCATAACCCTTTGAAAATAAAAAGAATCTCTGCATTCCGAGGTTGTTCAATCGTTGAATGATTATTTTAACAAGCAGGGGGAAAAAGTCAAGGAATATGGCAAGTTTTTGTGGGAATGATACCATAGATCCTTACCCCCTCCCCTGTGAGGGAAAATTAACCAAGCTTCTCTGTATAAGTAAAGAGCGTTTTGAAAGATTATCCTTAACTGCACAAGAATTACTTAATAAAAGACAT
>Ga0265297_10001374_pt1 | contig 57753 bp, 37 predicted proteins | sample Munlanlwell13791_FD_192502 | JGI IMG/M metagenome (GOLD analysis project Ga0265297, IMG submission 192502) | Leachate microbial communities from a municipal landfill in Southern Ontario, Canada - Leachate well 137-91 | ecosystem: Engineered > Solid waste > Landfill > Unclassified | place...
AAAAGAACTCGCCGCATTGAGGAAGAAACAGGCAAAAAAGAGCCATCAATTGGGATTTATTGATAGTCCACAAGGCTCAACATATAGCCCTCTATTGATGGATTACTTTGATATTGAATTACCCGTTATTCCACAACAATTAAGTCATTACGATGATTTATGGAGCAGAGCATTTCGAAGAACTGATTCATATAGACACACTTTCGGGACTAGATATATAAATACCTCCTTCATAGAACAATGGAATAAAATCAAGGAAAGAGTAGATAGCGACACAAAAAGAAAATCTACAGAAAAGGAAGGGCTAAAAGATAGATTATTTAAAAGATATATGGGCAATTTCCCAATGTATTATAGTACTCCAACAAAAAGAGAATTCATTCAATTTGGTGGTAATTTTCAGTTGAAACTTTCAATAGATTCATACTTATTTGAACAATTGGAAGCCAAACTCCGAATCACTAATATTGGATATCTAGGCAGCAGTGAAGGCTGGGTAAATATAACCATTAAACAATTTCAGCTATGAATCATCCATTTATAAGGTTTGCACAGGCAATTGTATGCGAAAACAACAATCTATCAAAGCCGGAGCAAATCAGCAACTCTCACATTCGGCAAACACTATCTAGCTCTATGGAGACTTTTAGATGTATTCCGTCTGAAACATTTGAGGGAAAAGAAAAAATAACATATGCTTATACCAATGAAGAAAGTGTAGCAGGAATAAAGGGAAAACCAGATTTTGGGATTTTTCTTTCGCCACATATTATAACCACTGATGGTGCTGCAGGAACAACATGGAAATACATTAAAGAAGTTGTTGAATTATTAGAAAAAGATAAGAAGAAATCATTTGGAGCATTGAATGCTACAACACCTATGGCTGGGGACTACCTGAGATTTACTGAGGCTGGAGGAACTACAAAGTCTAATGCAAGTCTAACCCTTCAAGAAATTGCTTTTTCTTTGATCTCAGTAATTACTCCTGATAAACCATCAATTTATATATGGCAAGATAGCTCTAACTTTTGTTTGATTCCAGATTTGCCCGATTTTGACCAATTAATTGATTTCATCAACTTTTTTAGAAGAATGTATTTCACAAAAGAACGTGATTTTTTTATTGGTCGCGTATACGCAAAACCAACAGGTCGTGGAGAAAACAAAAAGTCGACATATAAACCTGATAGGCCAAATATTTTTAAAGGGAATTTTCCTAATTCCCCTAAAAGTGCAGTTCTAGGTAGCGTCGCATTATTAGGTGCTATTGGTGAATTCACTAAAGAGGCCGATACTTCTGCTCAAGCCAAAAGAGTTTTGGATAGCTTAAAAAGTGCAGCCATGTATCAAATAAAGAGTGGAGGTGCAAAATCATTCTCATACAATCATTATGTGATTGACATCGCTAAGCGAGGAAAGCTTAAAACTATTATTGACAGCCTGAATTATTCAAAATTGTACAATCAAGAAAGTCGACTAAGCAAGGATAATGAATCCCAAAAGTTCGATTTTTTCACAAGTCGCTTCCTCCAATTATTTAATCATGCAGCATTTAAGGACTTCCTTGCCTTTCGGGCTGAATATCCTAGCGAAGTAACAATATTGTTTAACACATATTTTATAAAAATGGAAAAAATTGATCCAACAATTGTATCATCAGCCCGAGCGTTGGGAAAATGGCTCAATAAAGTTGCCTATTTCACAGCTAAAGCTGAGGTAAAAGCAAGTACTCTTAACTATTGGGAGGAACTTCGAAGAGTGAAATCAAAAGCCTTGATCGAGTTGGAAAGTTCGACCTTCTCGGCTAAATCAGGCGATGCACTAATAGCACAAGCAGTAACACGAGCGGGCCGATTATCGGGGCTCGACGCACCCGAAACCGCTGCCCTATTTATGGAAAAAACGGCAAGCGGAGAGCTGCCTCTAGAAAATGCAAAAAACCTTCTGATTGCTTTCTCTCGCTTGATTAATAAAGCAGAGAAGAAAGAAGTACCAATTGAGTTTAGCAATGATGATTCTGAAGAAATTGAAACAGATGACCACAGTGAAGAATAATTAAACCAATAAAATACAATGGAAATTAAAGGAATTTTAGTTACAGCTCTTGCCCCGTTTGAAAACCATATTGCAAACGGTGGCGAAAAATTGTTAGGAAATGCCTCATCTATTAAAAGAAGACCCGATGGACGTGTTTATGTATCGGGACAAATGCAGCGACATGTATTGTTTTCGGCAATTGATCGAATAAATTCAGCAGATTCTGCGAAAGGGGAAACCTTCGTTTCAAATGGCGATGGCATCAGCAACTTAATCGAGAAAGATTTGCGAGCCGATATGGGCGGTTTTATGCACCCCTCAAAAGGCGATTACTCTGGAAGAAGAACGGCTCCATTATCGGTAACACCCGCTGTTGCAATAAATGAAAGTGAAGTGGGCCGTGACTTATTGATACGCATAAAGAATAACATTAAAGGAGAACATGTCTATTCTGATGGTTACATTATCAGGAATGATGATGAAGCAGAAGAAGGAGGAGAAAACAAACAGGCATTAGCTACAAAAGAATTTAGCGAATACGATTTGATGCACATGAATTTTTTTTTAGATATCAGTGCTTTGAGTATTTCAAAAGCTTTCGAATATAAGAACAGTTTTAATCTCGGAACTAAATACTTCAAACATGCTTCTGACCCGGAGCGTAAACGACGTGCAAGGCTTTATTTGGAAGCAACCAAGTCGATGAACGACTATGCCAGCCAAGCCCGCAATGCGGTTAGTGGCGAGCCTCAAAAGGTTTTGATCGTTTTCGATACTGTCTTAAGTCGCAAAGCAAGCCGATATTTCGTAGCTGGCGAACAAGAACAAAAAAATATTCTAGCAGAACTAGAGGCTAGAGGTGCAAAATACTTCCTTGGAGATGATACTACTACTGAAAGTGTTTATAAGGCATATAAATTGGCACAGGACTTTTTAGTTGAAACTCCGCTTTTTGATCCAGCAGGTAAAGAAGCAAAGGTTGTAACATTTGAAGAAGCTTTTGAAAAAACCTCTATCAGTGAATAATTATAAGTACCCCATGTTGGCCAAGCCTTCCGGCATTACCCTTGAGCAACATACTCAAGGAGTAGTGTCGGAAGGAAAGCTATTGCTAGAACAAACGCCTTATGTTGTTCAAAAATACCAAGAACGTGTTGGGAAAAATTTGGCAATTCGTTTAGAGCGGGTATGCGAATACCATGACTGGGGAAAGAAAACCCCAAAATGGCAAATTGCGTGTCAAAAAGATTACGACGCTTTTCTTCAATGGCAATCTCAACATGGAGGCACATTCAAAGATTATTCAAAAACCGAGAATGCTGGCGAAAACATCCGTAAGACAGGAGTTCGGCACGAAATTCAATCTTTGAGAATGGTCGAGAATAAAAAACTGCCGTTACCTCAACAGGTAGCTATTGCTGCTCACCATGGCAAACTGGGAAACAATTTTAAAGCGCGTTGGACAAACGAAGAAGCGTCTGACCTTTGGGCTATCTTTAAAAGGGAAAGCAATCGGGTAATTGAGCAATCTTCACTGGAACAAAGTGCAAAGGTACATTATGAATTTGCGGGGCCACGAGGTTTGCTTCAGTTGGTTGACCACCGGGCAAGTGCAAAAGAAGAAGGAGAATCCGTGCCTGACTTCACTCAATTTAGCTATCAATTTCCTCACAAAGAAAAAAGAGGTGTTCAAAGACTGATTGAACAACACTGGAAAGATGATTTACTACTTGTCCGCGCTCCAACAGGAGCAGGAAAAACCGATGCTTCACTACTATGGGCGCAATTACAAATTGAAAACAAACGTGCAGACCGTCTGGTCATAGCCATGCCAACTCGTTTTACATCGAATGCTTTGGCAATTAATGTTGCCGAAAGCTTATCCGATACTGGACTTTACCATTCGAGTGCTTGGTTTGCAAAATTTCAGGAACAAATTGATGCCGGTACTATAAAAAAACGAGAAGCTGAAAAGATTCATGAATTTGCCCGGTTGTTACAAACACCAATAACTGTTTGCACCATTGACCATCTTTTGATGGCCTTGACATTGACAAGAGAAGATCATCATTTGATTGCGTTCAATATGGCCAATTCATGTTTGGTTATTGACGAGGCTGATTTCTACGATGATTTTACGCAAGCAAACATTCTTGTTCTTCTCGAAATCCTTAAATATTGGAATGTACCTGTTCTTTTAATGAGTGCTTCATTACCTGAATCGGTTTTACCTTCTTATCAAAAGCTCGGCTTTAAAATCGACAAGATTATTGAAGACACTTCGGATAATTCGAGAGATCGGTTTGAAATAAAATCAATCAAAGAATATACTGATTTAGAAGAGATCAGTGATTTACTCGATTTATGTGTTGAGAAAGGGACTGCAATCGTTTATGCGAACACAGTTGATAAAGCTGCAATATTCTATGATTGGTTCAAAAAGAGAAAGGCAAACCCAATTTTATACCACAGTCGATTCACGGAACCGCACAAAAAGGATAAGGAACAAGAACTTATCAATGCGCTAGGAAAAGAAGCTTGGGAGAAGAATTGTGCCAATGGAATAGCCATTCTTACCCAGATCGGCGAAATGAGTATCAACATTAGTGCTGACATTATGATTTCAGAATTGTGTCCGATTGACCGGTTGACCCAACGTGCAGGCCGCTTGTGCCGTTTCGACAAAACAAAGGTTGGTGAATTGTATTTGTTAGTGCCACAAAAAAACGATCTGGTTTATCCTGCGCCTTATGGTGAATACGATCGAAAGATTAAGGCTTGGACTCCATGCGAAGCGTTTGTAAAAACATCAGAAATTCTTGATACCACAAGCTACAGTGCCGAAAGACTTGTAAGTCTTCTAAACCATGTCTATGCCGTTCAAGAATCATTTTCACCAAAAGCGATTAATAATGCGAAACATTTGAAAGAGTATTTCTCTTGGAATTGGTTGATTAATCCAACACAAATCCCTGCAACAGATGATACAGATGCGAACTTCTGGAAAAGTAGAAATATTTCGCCACAGGACACGGTGTATATCGAAAAACCATTATCAAATACTTTTTATAACTATTTCAATTTTCAAAACTGGAAGCTCAAAAACTCATTGGAATTGCCAGTTTATCTGATTGAAAAAGGTACAAAATTGCACATGATTGATCTTGTACGGGTTAAGATTAAGGAAGAATACGAGAGCATTTATGTCATCCGAGAAGGATTTTATAATAGTGAGAAGGGAGCAATTTTTCTAGAAGAAAATCAATTTCAATAAACTAACATTTTCTCCATTTTACTTTTATCTATAATATTGTATGCAAATCACCGGAACTCACTTCAACTATTTTCACTTATGCCATCGCAAGCTTTGGTTGTTTGCCAATGGGATTACGATGGAGCACACTTCGGATACGGTGTATGAGGGCAAGCTGATTCACGAGAGTGCTTACCCTCAGCGGCCGGAGAGGTACCAAGAGGTGGAGGTGGCTGGGATTAAGATTGATTTCTATGACCAGAAGAACAAGGTCATACACGAGATCAAGAAGACTGACAAGATTGAGGAGGCCCACGAATGGCAGGTAAAGTTTTACATTTATACCCTTGAAAAAATTGGAGTTGAGGGTGTAACTGGAATTCTTGAATACCCGGAGCTTCGTAAAACAAGTCAGGTGTCTCTCAATGATGAAGACCGGAAAAAATTGATGGAGGACACTAGGAAAATTGAGGAATTAATTGAGTCTGACAAGTGTCCTCCCACTATTAAATCCAAAATATGTAAAAGCTGTAGTTATTATGAATTTTGCTACTGCAAGGAGGAGGATGCTGTATGAAACGAACTTATTATCTGTTTAATCCGGGGGAGATGTCCAGAAAGGACAATACGCTAAAATTCACGCCTATTACAGAGGCAGAGGATGGAAGCGAAAGCTATGGCCAACCAAGGTATATTCCAATTGAGGGTGTAAGCGACTTCTTTGTCTTTGGTTCGTTAAGAGCGAATAGTTCTCTTTTTAACTTTCTTGGGAAGAATGATGTGGCTGTCCATTTCTTTGATCATTATGAAAACTACAGCGGGTCATTCATGCCAAAAGACAATCTTCTGGCAGGAAAGATGATTCTATGCCAGGTCAACCATTATCAGAAGAGTCCCAAAAGGATGGCCATTGCAAGGAAATTCATAGAGGGTGCCGCTTTCAACATGGTTAAGAACTTGCAGTATTACAACAGAAGAGGCAAGGACATGGAGCCGATGATAGATATCATCAACAACTACTCTACACAAATTAGCCAGGCTACTTCACCGGAACAGCTCATGGGCGTTGAAGGAAATATAAGACAAGTATATTACGAGGCTTTTAACCTCATTCTCAACGATTTTGAATTAGGCAACAGAACCAAGCAACCTCCGCAGAATGAGGTCAATGCTTTAATCTCATTTGGTAACATGATGTGCTATTCCCTTTGTTTGAGGGCCATTCATCAAACTCAACTAAACCCGACTATAAGCTACCTGCATGAACCCGGATATAGACGCTACTCTCTGGCTCTTGATGTTGCAGAGATCTTCAAACCCATCATCATCGACAGGGTGATTTTCAAGGTGCTCAATAAGAGGGAGATTCAAGGAAAACATTTTGATAAGAATCTAAATCAGTGCCTGCTTAACGATAGTGGAAAAAAGATTTTTGTTCAGGCGATTGAGGAACGTTTACTTGAAACAATACAGCATAGAAGCTTAAAACGAAGTGTGAGCTATAAACACTTGATTAAGTTGGAGTGTTATAAACTATCGAAACATATTCTTGACATTGAAGAATACAAACCTTTTAAAATGTATTGGTGATGTACGTTATACTTGTATACGACGTTGGAGAAAAAAGGGTAACAAAGATGCTTAAGCTTTGCCGCAAATATCTTAGCTGGATTCAGAATTCGGTTTTTGAGGGGGAGATTACTGAAGCAAAGCTAAAGGAACTTCAAATTCGTGCTGAAGATATAATTGACAGCAACTATGACAGTATAATTATTTTTAAGAATCGTGATGAAAAATGGCTCAACAAGCAAGTAATTGGAAAAGAGCGGAGTAGCATCGATAATTACCTTTAGGCAGTTGTCGCTCCCTGAATAATTCTTTGTATTACGATTTTACACTATAAGCCCGGCGGGCCTTACGCTCTTTGAAACATTGAAATTCAATTCTTTATACATATATGTCGAACACCGGCAATAATCATACTATTGCACATCGACACAAAATCTATGGCCGTTTCATATAAATGAGTGCGCTAAACCTCTGATTTAGCGCATTCTTTTTTATCTTTGTGGACGGCCTTTAATCGTACCATATTGGAATTGAAACAAGATTGGAGAGATGTGCATATTTTGGGATAGTGAGAAGCCTTTAATCGTACCATATTGGAATTGAAACCCTCTAATAGTGAGGAGATGTCACGCCTGATTTGTCCTTTAATCGTACCATATTGGAATTGAAACGAGGCGGTCTCATAGAGCAGTTCAAGTCCTCTCTTTCCTTTAATCGTACCATATTGGAATTGAAACTAGCAAGAGGTACGAAATAAGCCGTTGTAGGCAAATTCCTTTAATCGTACCATATTGGAATTGAAACGAATTGATTTCCTATTGCGACACCCTCTATTTCGGGGACCTTTAATCGTACCATATTGGAATTGAAACGTTCCTTGAAGCGTTTTATCCGTGCTTCATCCTCAGCCTTTAATCGTACCATATTGGAATTGAAACTAATTAACATCATCGTTAATCTGCTCCTCGGTAAGCCTTTAATCGTACCATATTGGAATTGAAACTGCGTATCTTGATAATAACGGGATAACTTGTATTCTCCTTTAATCGTACCATATTGGAATTGAAACGTCTCTCTCTCTGCAGTTTCGATTGCTGATTCGAGTCCTTTAATCGTACCATATTGGAATTGAAACATTTCTGTGCTGCGATCGCCTTTGAAAATGATAGCCTTTAATCGTACCATATTGGAATTGAAACTTTGCTATATCCCTTAAAACTATGCCATCTACATAAACCTTTAATCGTACCATATTGGAATTGAAACAATATTGCCATTAAAAAGCCACTTATCATAGCGTACCTTTAATCGTACCATATTGGAATTGAAACTTGGCAAAGTCGTTGTTATAGTAGCACCACGCAGGACCTTTAATCGTACCATATTGGAATTGAAACATAATCGGATTTTGATATTTGATTTTATATATTTCCTTTAATCGTACCATATTGGAATTGAAACTAAGAGGCTTTTTCTTCTGTTGTTATGTGTAGATCCTTTAATCGTACCATATTGGAATTGAAACCATCCGATATGTGGGAGGAAGCAGTCAACAGATGGGTCCTTTAATCGTACCATATTGGAATTGAAACGAGCAGCCAATAAGGAGGCCGTTATAACATCCACCGCCTTTAATCGTACCATATTGGAATTGAAACATCCTCCTCCCTTCTCAATGCCAAAGGAACAGCTAAACCTTTAATCGTACCATATTGGAATTGAAACTATACTTTTCAGAGGCTCAAAACAGGTATTTTCTTGCCTTTAATCGTACCATATTGGAATTGAAACGACGAAGACGGGAGCTGCTCCAAGTCTGCGAAATTGCCTTTAATCGTACCATATTGGAATTGAAACAAGGAGGGATAGTTATGAAAAATCTTGAAGATAAACCCCTTTAATCGTACCATATTGGAATTGAAACTCCTCAGGTTGATGTCAGTCCTCAGTTCCGGCATGCCTTTAATCGTACCATATTGGAATTGAAACTTGGATTGAAGCCAAAACGTATCATGAAGGCCGATTTCCTTTAATCGTACCATATTGGAATTGAAACTATGCTGCCTAAAAGTCCCATCTTACTTTAATAATCCTTTAATCGTACCATATTGGAATTGAAACAACTGAAAAAGATAATGGGATTCCCGGAAGACTATCCTTTAATCGTACCATATTGGAATTGAAACATGATTACTCCGAGTGGGAGCTTATTATCATTGACCTTTAATCGTACCATATTGGAATTGAAACCTCAACTGACAATTGCCCTGCTTGTCTGGCTGTTTCCCTTTAATCGTACCATATTGGAATTGAAACACTTCTCCTCAAGTGGCATTTCGACCTCTTGGATCCTTTAATCGTACCATATTGGAATTGAAACAGGTAAAATCAGAGGACATGGCGAAGAGCCTTAAAGCCTTTAATCGTACCATATTGGAATTGAAACATGTTGTAAAGCCTCCAGATATTCCTTTAAGGGACCCTTTAATCGTACCATATTGGAATTGAAACTAATTCGGATTTGCCTTCTCCCATGTCTTGGGATCCTTTAATCGTACCATATTGGAATTGAAACTTACTTGGATCCTCCTTATTTTAACTCCGATTGTGGCCTTTAATCGTACCATATTGGAATTGAAACCTCAATGAATGGCCGGATCTTTGCGAGATTTTGCTCCTTTAATCGTACCATATTGGAATTGAAACTTTCCATCTCTTGTCGATTATTTCGGTGTTAAGACCTTTAATCGTACCATATTGGAATTGAAACTAGTAATATAGTGAAATGAAAATAAGTCAGCAAGGCCTTTAATCGTACCATATTGGAATTGAAACATTGAAACCTCAAGGGATGAAAAATGGCTTAAGCCCTTTAATCGTACCATATTGGAATTGAAACTGATGCTTATAGTCCAACTGAATCAAAAACCTATATCCTTTAATCGTACCATATTGGAATTGAAACTTTCTTATTATGGTGGTAAGCAAACGATGCTCAACCTTTAATCGTACCATATTGGAATTGAAACGCTTCAGTCCTCTGTAGACATGCTGACAAAGAAGAACCTTTAATCGTACCATATTGGAATTGAAACAAGGCATTACAGGCAATGGGCAACAGCGCCATGACCCTTTAATCGTACCATATTGGAATTGAAACAGTTCGTACAGAAAATCTACAAGAAAGCGGACTCCCCTTTAATCGTACCATATTGGAATTGAAACTTATTGCCCATTTCTCCTGAATCACCTGATAGATCCCTTTAATCGTACCATATTGGAATTGAAACATTATTATCTCCGGACGAAACTGCAAGTTCGTTAACCTTTAATCGTACCATATTGGAATTGAAACTTCACAACCAGATTTTGAGCTGTCAATCCCTCCAACCCTTTAATCGTACCATATTGGAATTGAAACAACAATATTAGGCAATGGTTATACAGGGTTTGGAACCTTTAATCGTACCATATTGGAATTGAAACACATTAGCAAAGAAAACAAGCCCTGAAGATGAAGTGCCTTTAATCGTACCATATTGGAATTGAAACGCCCACGTTGGGGTAGTGGTCGGATGCGTTGCAAGCCTTTAATCGTACCATATTGGAATTGAAACTTGGAGATTTTCAGCCGGGGTAAACCCTTTTGTCCCCTTTAATCGTACCATATTGGAATTGAAACTAACTTGTTGTTCCAACCCCAATCTTCCCGTTTGTCCTTTAATCGTACCATATTGGAATTGAAACGAATCCCTTATTTGATTTTGCAGTAAATGTGTTGACCCTTTAATCGTACCATATTGGAATTGAAACGCAATAGCTGCATCGGTGTAACTTTTAGAATTATTACCTTTAATCGTACCATATTGGAATTGAAACAGGATCTCCTTTGAGTTGATAATAGTCGTCACACCCCTTTAATCGTACCATATTGGAATTGAAACTCCTTATACCCGTAGTCAAGTAATGAGATGGAGGCCCTTTAATCGTACCATATTGGAATTGAAACTGTGCAAGGATAAAATTCAAAGATCCAGAGCATCTGCCTTTAATCGTACCATATTGGAATTGAAACATTCAACATAGCCCTTAAAGACATCCCAAACAATTCCTTTAATCGTACCATATTGGAATTGAAACAACAGACACACGCTGAAAATCCACAAAACGACCTATTCCTTTAATCGTACCATATTGGAATTGAAACTTGCCGTAATAAGCGGAAACAAAAACAACTTGGTGACCTTTAATCGTACCATATTGGAATTGAAACTTCCAACTACTCCTATTGAAATCTTGGCTGTTTTTTCCTTTAATCGTACCATATTGGAATTGAAACATCTTGGTAAAGGTGAACTTCAAACCGCTGCATGGTCCTTTAATCGTACCATATTGGAATTGAAACTATACCTGTTATTACTCCGTTTTGACTTTCGACCTCCTTTAATCGTACCATATTGGAATTGAAACAAATGAACTATCACCCACTCGATGAATGTCCACTTAATCCTTTAATCGTACCATATTGGAATTGAAACTCCGATTTTTCCACATAGAGATACGGACCTTTTCCCCTTTAATCGTACCATATTGGAATTGAAACTTAAAATTTTTCATTATTGTCATCTTCTTCAATTATCCTTTAATCGTACCATATTGGAATTGAAACAGGGATGCGGACAGCAGGACATTAGCAAATCATCTGCCTTTAATCGTACCATATTGGAATTGAAACGATCAAAGTTTAGCTCTTGATAGAGAAAACTCTATGCCTTTAATCGTACCATATTGGAATTGAAACGTTCTGGTTCGAGAAGGAAGGGAAGACCCTTGACGGCCCTTTAATCGTACCATATTGGAATTGAAACAGGATATTCAGTCTTTTCTTGACATTACCGTATCCCTTTAATCGTACCATATTGGAATTGAAACTCCTTAAGTAATGGCCTCTGTTCCTTGCCTCTTAGCCTTTAATCGTACCATATTGGAATTGAAACAGGTTGTCAAAAGTGCGCTGAAAACATCATCTGCAGCCTTTAATCGTACCATATTGGAATTGAAACTTCTTCTTGTTTTCTTCTATTCTCTCTGCTTGCTGCCTTTAATCGTACCATATTGGAATTGAAACTTCCCGAACTTGGGGCTGTGGAGTTTACAGATGATGCCTTTAATCGTACCATATTGGAATTGAAACAAGACGGAGGCAGGGTTGAGAGATACTTTAACCTTGCCTTTAATCGTACCATATTGGAATTGAAACTATCTTATTGAAGCATCGGCAAAACGGGACTCAATGCCTTTAATCGTACCATATTGGAATTGAAACGACAGAATTCAGATTGAAAACGTAGAGGAGTTCATGCCTTTAATCGTACCATATTGGAATTGAAACGAGTTTAGTCATTTTGGAGCACGATACCCTGATGCTCCTTTAATCGTACCATATTGGAATTGAAACATTGATGTACTCAGACTTCGGTTCTACCGTCACCTCCTTTAATCGTACCATATTGGAATTGAAACATTCGGTTCATTCAAGGGCTTACGAGAAGGGGTTGAAGCCTTTAATCGTACCATATTGGAATTGAAACCGCTTACAGGTTGTATTCTTAGAAAAAACTGGTTTCCTTTAATCGTACCATATTGGAATTGAAACTATTGCGCTCATACGGTTCAAAGACCTATCAGACACCTTTAATCGTACCATATTGGAATTGAAACAAGCGATCCTTGTACTTTTCCTTGAAAAGCTCAAACCTTTAATCGTACCATATTGGAATTGAAACATGTTCAATACAGCATCCTCACCTAGATCCTCACGCACCTTTAATCGTACCATATTGGAATTGAAACTATTGGGTTTCAGCATCTCTCCCTCACCAGTTAACCTTTAATCGTACCATATTGGAATTGAAACCATCTGAACCAACACACCCCCTAACTATCTGACCCCTTTAATCGTACCATATTGGAATTGAAACGGGAAATCGAACTCTACATATATGATGCTATATACCCTTTAATCGTACCATATTGGAATTGAAACGACTATGCCAGCAAGTCGAAACCCCCGTAAAGGGGCCTTTAATCGTACCATATTGGAATTGAAACACGATTCAGAGGCTAAGACTTAATGTTAGCCCACCTCCTTTAATCGTACCATATTGGAATTGAAACAATTTAGGGTCATACCTCAACATTCCGCTCTTCAAACCTTTAATCGTACCATATTGGAATTGAAACTAGTAAACCCCCATGAGAGGGTAGAGAAGGTAAAACCTTTAATCGTACCATATTGGAATTGAAACATAACATCGTATTCAATATCCGCTCTCATTCTGTGCCTTTAATCGTACCATATTGGAATTGAAACGTAACTGGGTTAGCTTTCTTCCTTTCTGGAGGTGCTCCTTTAATCGTACCATATTGGAATTGAAACGAAACTGCATCTATGTTGTGAAACGAACTATAAGGCCCTTTAATCGTACCATATTGGAATTGAAACGTCCAAAATACCCTTAGGAGTATCATTGAGTATCTCCTTTAATCGTACCATATTGGAATTGAAACAAAAAACGCCAAAGTACTTCTTAATTCCTGGATCACCTTTAATCGTACCATATTGGAATTGAAACCGGAAACGTATTTTCTCCTTCATGGCCTCTGACTCCCCTTTAATCGTACCATATTGGAATTGAAACATATTCTGTGATATCTTTATTCCGTACCACTTGTTCCCTTTAATCGTACCATATTGGAATTGAAACGATTATAAGCCTTGTCGTAACCCTTGAACGTGAATTACCTTTAATCGTACCATATTGGAATTGAAACTATATTTTTTCTCATTTTTTGAAACATCTCTTTGTTTCCTTTAATCGTACCATATTGGAATTGAAACTTGTCTTCTTCTATTTCTTCTGCTTCAACCTCCTGGACCTTTAATCGTACCATATTGGAATTGAAACTTGTCTTCTTCTATTTCTTCTGCTTCAACCTCCTGGACCTTTAATCGTACCATATTGGAATTGAAACGATTATAAGCCTTGTCGTAACCCTTGAACGTGAATTACCTTTAATCGTACCATATTGGAATTGAAACTTCTTTATCCTGTGATGGTTGAGGATCATGCATGCCGACCTTTAATCGTACCATATTGGAATTGAAACTATTCTGCTAGGGGAGATTTACAACCGCTCACACGCAACCTTTAATCGTACCATATTGGAATTGAAACTACCAGATAGGAACATCATCAGGGTAGTCCTTGTAACCTTTAATCGTACCATATTGGAATTGAAACTCCTTCCGGTGTGTTTTCATTATTCATAGTGTAATACATTTAATCGTACCATATTGGAATTGAAACTTCTGTACTGCCTTCAGCCAGCTTATTGCGCGGTCATACCTTTAATCGTACCATATTGGAATTGAAACAACAAAGGTGCAGTCGTTGATGGCTATTACCATTGGCCTTTAATCGTACCATATTGGAATTGAAACGTGTTTGAGAGAGAGAATTCCAGACGGCAATCTGAGCTCTTGATCATACCATACAGGAAAAGTAATATGATTGAATATAAATAAAAAACAGCATGGACTTCTCTATTAATTACTCTTATTTTTCTAATTCATTGAATTAATATATTGTGAAAATCCTGCAAGTCATCTCTTTGTTTTATACTATTTTTGATTAATATCTATATATTAGAAAAATAAGTGCCACTAAAATTACTTTTCAGCTCCGGAATCACTCTGGGGGTGAGGGGGGCGTTGGGGGCAAGGCGAGGGGTTGCGCCGACAGCATTTATTAGCAAAATGCGTCTGTTTGAGCCGAAGGCGAGTTAGCATTTTGATTGGAAATACTTAGGCAAGCAACAGCCTTGCCCCCACTGCCCCCCTCACCCCAGAGTGATCCGCATTCTCCTGAAAAGAGCACATTTTTACGAACTGATTTTAGGATTTTTTACTAAATCCAGTTCAAACACTCTTAATAATCAGTTGCATATTATTGTCTTACTGCTTATTACAAAACCTTCAAAAATTGTTGATTAGAAAAATCTGTGCCATATAAAATAATTTACTAATTTTGTGAACTGATATTAGTATTCATTACTATTTCTGGTTCACATATGAAAAGAAGTGATTTTATAATTGATATATATAAAGATAAGCGCACTGTCTATAAAACGTCTGATATTGCAATGCTTTTCGCACAAGATAATATAAATTTTCTTAGCGATCGCTTAAATTATTACGTACACACTGACAGGCTTTTAAATCCTCGCAAAGGCATTTATGCTAAGGACGGATTCGATCCTCTGGAGCTTGCAAATATCCTTTATACTCCTTCATATATTTCGTTGGAATATGTTTTACAACGGTCCGGAATTGTTTTTCAATATGACTCAAGTTACACAAGCGTAAGCTACCTTTCTCGAAATATCGAGATAAATAGAAATATTTTTAATTACCGTAGAATTAAGGAAAACATTTTGATGGATACTACAGGAATAATCAGAAATAATAATATCAATATTGCAACTCCTGAAAGGGCTTTTCTTGACATTCTCTATCTCAACAAAGATTTCTATGTTGATAATATCAAGCCTCTTGATAAACGTTTAATAGAAAGTATTCTACCGATATATAGATCTGTGGCATTGGAAAAAAGAGTTACAAAATTTATTCAAAATGGTTGACATTAACAAACATAAATTCTTCCTTTTTAAAATCTTGAAAGATATATATGAGGATAAAGAGTTGGGCGGCATTCTTGGGTTCAAGGGTGGCAGCGCTTTGATGTTTTTTTATGATCTTCCTCGGTTTTCTGTAGACCTGGATTTCAACCTATTAAAGCCGGAAAAAGAGGATAAGGTTTATGAGAAAGTCAAAAGAATTATACAAAAACATGGAACAATCCATAATGAGGCAAAAAAATTCTACGGAATTATCTGTATTTTGGATTATGGTATGGGAGAGAGAAAATTGAAGGTCGAAATATCAAATCGCGGTTATAATGATGTTTACGAGATTAAAAATCTTTTAGGAATAAATGTGCAAGTTATGACTGCACCATATATGTTTTCTCATAAACTCTGTGCATTGCTTGATCGCACAGCTATCACAAACAGAGACATTTTTGACTGTTGGTTTTTCATGAATAATAATACTCCACTGAATCAAGACATAATTGAGGCTCGTATGAAAATGTCTCTATCTGATTATCTCCAAAAATGTATTGACATGTTAGAAGGAATGAGTGATAAGGGAATGTTGAATGGTCTTGGAGAACTGATAGATGATGAAATGAAAAGGTTTGTACGTACAAAGCTTAGAACAGAGACTATAACTCTTTTGAAGTTCTACAAGCAGTACCCGATTATGTGTGGCACTGATTTTTCTAAAAATCAGTGCCACTAATATTTCTTTTCAGCTCCGGAATCACTCTGGGAGTGAAGGGGGCGTTGGGGGCAAGGCGAGGGGTTGCGCCGACAGCATTTATTAGCAAAATGCGTCTGTCTGAGCCGAAGGCGAGTTAGCATTTTGATTTGAAATGCTTAGGCAAGCAACAGCCTTGCCCCCACTGCCCTACGACCCCCCAGAGTGATCCGCATTCTCCTGAAAAGAGCTATTATTAACTACTTTTCTTAAGCACAATCTTGCCTTTATACGCCGTGTTGACAACCTCGATGAATTTGAGGAAATCACTGTACTGAGCAAGTGTGTATTTGCCGGAAGGCAGATAAAAAGAGTGAGCGATTTTTATAATCTGACCATCCCTGAGGCAACTAGACTTGAAATTTCCAAAAGGAGTTTTGACATCTACTGCAGAAGGGATGGACTCAATCTCAAAACCTGCAGGAATATTGATGACGATTGTATCAACATCTTTATAACCACTTTGAATTTCAACACCATGCAACCTTTCGCCTACATTTAGATAATCATAAGTGCTCCTGTAAGGATTGACCGGAATAAACAGCCTTGTCCCGCTTTTACTACCATACTGACGAGTGTTCCAGGTATAAGAGATGTCGATAAATGGCAAAGGAAGTTTTGTTTCGCTCACTGCTATCTTCTCCATCACCACATTCGGAATTTTAATATTATCTGTCAAATGCTCTGCCTGATCTGAATATTTCATCTTGGAAAAACCTGCATAATCGTCATATATCTTAACAAAACAGCTCTTTTTTACATCAATTCTTGCACTGCCTTCCGGAGTTAGGGAGACATTCACAATGTTTGACTCAATATTGAGTGAGTCACAATAATCGGGGAGTCGCACTATCTTTCCGCCATCTTCAGAGATAACCAGAGCCTCGTGACCGGATATATCATTGTGGACAAAGCCCAGCGGATTCTCCGGATTTGTGCACTCAAGCCATAAGGTATCCCTCTGTAATGGAACCATCAGGATCGCATGGTTGAACTCGTGGAAACTTGGAAAATCTGCAAAAAGCTCTTTGTCATCAATGTCGGTGCTTATCAGGGTGTAATTTGAGGGGAGGCCGCAGCTGCCAGTAATGATTTCATGTAGTTTGAAAGTGCCTTGCAATCCCCGAATCCGGTTTTATACACTTCGGCTGCCGGCATCGGTTTATATCCGCCGATTCCGAGCTGTATGCTGACATATCTTGTAGTTGAACCCAGATATTTATACAATGCCTCGACTTTCTCCCGGTCACTGTTCGCACCTGCTATCAGTTCCAAAACTTTTGCCTTTGCATTGTCCGGTAATTCACCTTGGTCTTTTATAAGAGAGTAGCTCCACTGCCCCATCTCATTCCAGCCGGAAATATTGCCACTCACCCCGTCATACATAAAATCCAAAGGTTTAATGTAAAGGCGAGGGACATAGTTCACCAGACTTCCGTCCAGTGTTTCATTCTTCACTGCTCTCAACCCGTTCAGTTCCCAGGTGTATTTTGTCTTACTCTTCTCAGTGGATACTTTCGGATTATCTGTCATGTTGAAGCTAGTGTGTGCTATTTTTGTTCCCTCCGGTACAATAAGGAAATAGCAAGATTTCTCCACAGACAGGTCGTAACCGATCTGAGGGAAAAAAACGGGAAATGAGTTTATTCCGTTATTCCAGCCAATTTCGTATTCAAAAACAATAGTAAAGGGATATGTCGGGATATCCGGACTTAGCCAATATGTCTTGTTGTCTGAGGCCAGGGATTCTGAATACTCGGTTGTCCTGACATCCTGCATTTTGTACTTTTTGAGTTCTGCTCCTTCTGAGTTATAGATTTTTGCGGAAAAGCCAGTAAGTTTCCTGAATTTGTCACCATTGTATTCGAATTCTGCATAATCCTTGCCGCTCTCCTTCAATACGGTTAATACCAGCTTGTGAAGCTCCTTCCCACTTTCGGGTGAATCATATCTGAATGTTATCTCTTCGTAACGCACTACTGCCTTAGCATTTTTAACCAGAGTATCCGGAATGGCTGAGATGATAAGCTGTTGGGAATCGATGGCATTTGATTGCGCCTTCACATTCGCTCTCGGAGTGAGCAGAAACAGAAGCACTGCCAGATGTATAAGACTATTTTTCACGGCTTTGTTTTTATGTGTTAAATCTTCTTGAGAACTATCATTTCACTGTTTTTGGTTGCTATTAATCCGAAATAGTTCTTTAATGCCTCATAATCGGTGAACGGATACAGAATCTGACTCATATCGAATATGTAGCCAAGATTTATAGTCCTCCCGGAGACATTTACCGCATATGTACATTTACCCCCGTTGTCCAGCAGAGATACCCTCACCCCTTTTGGGACCTCCTCTATAACATAACCTTCAGGAATCATAATTATACAATTTACCCTGTACAGGTAAGGAAAACCGAACTCTATAGGCAATTTACGTTCAGACTGTGTAAACGGGTTCTCAGTGATATGAGGGAAGACCATAGGATTGAAGTAAATATAATCTCCTGAACTCTCCAGATTTTTAGTAAATGTAAATGTCTCCTTGACATTCCCCTCTTCTGATATTTTTTCCTCTATCTTTATACTCTCTATTTTAGTGTTGGTGTTGTTCTGTATTGCATCTACAATCTTTACCGAATCTTTTCCTGCAATTGATGCCCTGTATGTGTATGCAAACTGGTTGACATAGTTTGAGCTCCTTTCACCTTTGAGATTACCGTCTTTGTCCAGTGTTGCGACAACTCGCGAGACAAATTGGTTTTTCACGAGATTGGTGAGGTCAACCGATTTCCCGGGGTTTTTTGGATCGTATACTATTCCTTTGTCTACCAATAAATCTGTAGGCAGAATATTTAAACCGCCGTGATTTGAGGAGCCGTCCATGTAGATCATCTTTCCATCTTTGAGCTCTGCCGCCACAATGAAGGTGCTGATTTTATTGACAGATGGGTTTGTTATCGGGAATCTGCCTTTAGACCTTCTGCTGATCAAGACCGGATAACATTTGATATCTGCATCTCTGAGGGCACTCATCAGAACGAAATTGATCTGAGCGTTGTTACCTACCCCCTCTTTAGCTGCCGTTCTAGGATTTCCTCCGTAGAACGAGTATACATCGTTCCATTTGATCTTGTTTTTAATAAAGCTGTAGATTTTTCTTACTTTTTCCTGCTCGTCTGTCACCCCGTTAATCAAACCGGCGGTTTCATCCTTGAATGGATTGGACATTCTGTTGTTGGAGCTGAAGTAGTTTTGCTTTTCAAGCATATCGATAATGTCTTTCCATGTTGATGTATATGATTTGTACATTTGATAAGGATATTGAGTGCCCCTGAGTTCGAACACTACTGCAGATTTGTACTCGTTCATACACCAAACGTTATCCTCATCTTTCATTGCAGGGACATCGGTTGCCGTGTATGTCATGATCTTGCTTGACACGGCCAGCATCTCCCCCGCCCCTATCCGGAGCTGCCCTGATTCGTCCTTTTGTGTGACTGCTATGTGTTCATACCCTTTGGTCCTGATATTGAAGTTAAAATACTCAAGGATGTTAATCCCGAACTTGCTGTTCATTACCGGGATATCTGACTGAAAATACCACTCGGGAACATTTGTCACATACCTTGAAACTAATGTATATTTGAACTCTATAACGCTTCCTGCTTTTACATTCGGGATTGAAAACTTCAAGCGCTTTGTAGTTTCACTTAATACCTCATCGAAGATGTACTTTTTCTCAAGTTTTGTTTTTACTACCTTCCCAGCCTCAAGATTATATGAAATTGCCTCAAGGTTGTTTATATAATCCCTGTCAGAACCGTCTCCGTAATAGTAGGATATGTTTATGTTTGCCCTGTCAACACCCTCAGGCTTCAATATCTTGATTTTTTTCTTGAACTCAGTTTGCAGGACAAATCCGTTTTCCGGGGTATAAACATAATATGAATACCCTTCATCATAAAGCACAACCGCCTCTGCTGTCGTATCTCTTGCATATACCTTCATCGACAGCTCGTCATTTGTGATTTTTCCGTACTTGAAGCTTATCTCCTGACCACATAAAATTGCAGTTCCTGCTATACAGAATAGCAGAAATGAGCACAACCTTTTCATCTAATTGATATTTATTTGATTATGAACAAATATACAATTTTTATTCTGTGTGGTACAAATATTTCTATTTTTTTGTATTACAGGCACATATTATTGCCAAAGCCATAACGATTTGCTTATGAACACTTTACAATGTGTTAATATTCTGCTAGTTAGAAAAATCAGTGCCACATTATTGAATCTCGTACTGCGGCTCTTTGTTGTATTATTCTGAGTGATTCTCCCGAAAGCCTTAGCTCCGGCTTAATTAAAGCCTCCTCAGCCTCAGTTATAAGACCTTTAACCCTGAGCCGGCCAGCCAGAAGCCTGAAGTAACCGTCCATTCTCTCCGGTATCAGTTGTCCGTCAGGAGTAAAATTGTTAAGAGATCTCTTAGGAGATGGGATTATGCCGGCAAGGAAAATTGATTCGTTTACAGTAAGGTCTCGTACATCCTTATTAAAGTAGAACCTTGCGGCTTCGTTTGCCCCATATACCATAGGTCCCCACTCTATGATGTTCATATAAACCTCGAACATTCTCTGTTTGCTTGAAAGCCTGTTATTCTCTATCAACCAGACTATAAGCATCTCTTCAAATTTACGGGCAAGGGTCTTGTGCCTGCTTAAGAACACATTTTTAACAAGCTGCATGCTTATGGTGCTTCCTCCGCGCCTGAAACGTTTGTCTTTGATATTGGTTGCAAGTGCCTCCCTTATTGCCTCAGGCAAGAAACCGTTATGATAGAAGAAACCTCCGTCTTCTGACTGCATGACTGCCATCTGAAGTATCGGGGATATCTGATCCAGGCTTCTGAAGTTGGGATTTGACGGGCCAACGGCAAATGTCCGGACAGGAATCCCATTCTCATATGCCGTGTATTCAAATTCTCCGTTCATTCGTCTCAAATCAGTCTTTCCGTATTTTACAATCCTGAAATGATCAGGCCGCATAAGTGATTCAATCTTAAGACTGTCAACGTTGGAAAAATCAATGTTAAGATAGAAGTGATAATCTATGTTGCCTGAAACCTCTATGCCTTCAAGATTTCTGAACAGACCTTCCGGAAGAGATGAAAATAGCTGTTGGGCAGGAAATTTAGATTTGTTGACAGAGGCCGTCAGCACCCATTTATCTCTCTTCTGAGCCTTAAAATATGGTGAAAATGTAAGGTCGTTTATTCTAAAAACAGATGAGGAGTCCAGTTCAAAATAATTCTCTCCGATGTTTACCTTGTAGTTAAAATGCGCGTTCTTTAAAACCACATTTTCAGGAGATACCTTTTCGTGATAAAACGCAACTCCCGCAACCGCAGAGTTCCCTTTAATGGTTATTACTCCGTTATCTCTTTCAGTGCTTGAAAAATCAAGTGAAAGAGTATCAAACTGCATTGTCGCACTCCACCGGAAATTTATAAAAGGCATTGAGAAAAATCTCTTTTCCCCTCCGCTGTATATTTTTACCGCTATATTCCGCTTACTGTCATTCAGTTTACCATCCAGAACAAGTTGTTCTGAGTGACCACACTCCTCAGTGAATATTTTTGCCGTAAAAACATCTTTATCAACCTTAAAATCTGGAACGTTTACCTTAAGATAGTACTCATCGTATTTATAAACCACAGATAGTTCTTGTATTTGAGCATTTTTTGGAAGAATGCCGAAAATCATTGAAAGGAGATTGTCTAGATGCCTGGAGTAGTTGAGCCTTGCAACCGTCTTTCTTCCCGTTGTATCGAGACTTTTGCCCTCCTTGAACAGAAATTCGTAATTTGAGGTGGAGTCCTCTTTCACAAAATTTAATGCCAGTTTGTCAATTTTAAGACTTCGAGTGTCAATTTTCAGAAAAAGTAACTTGAGAGGATTAAGCCTTACCGAGATTTCGTCTGACGAGATCAATGTGTCATGGCCGGTCTGACAAACCGAGAGTCCCTTCAACGTTATTCCCGCAATACCGTTAATTTCGAGATTGTCGTAATTAATCTCCAGTGCGTACCTCTTTTCTGCACTCTCTACTTTCCCGGAAATATAGCTTTCAACAATAACGCCTCTTAAAAGCACAAGGATAAACAAAAGCAGAAAGAGTATAATCCCTGCCGCAACTCTCTTATCTTTTAGAATTTTCTTCAAGAGACACCTGTTAAATTGCGGCAAAGCTAATAATTATAAACCAAGGAACGACACAAAAGATTATATTTGTAGAAATGTACATACTTAATATGAATTCTAAGATTAAACGCCTGACACTCCTGACAGTTGCAATAGTTTCACTGCTGTGTTGCAAACCTGACCCAAGATTATCCGTTTCGATATCCACGCTGACAGTTCCGGATGTCAAGTCCGAAACAATGTTCTTAATTGCATCAAATACTGAATGGACTATTTCAGGTACTACAGACTGGTGTACTGTCTCTCAGAACTCAGGAGACGGAAGTAAAAATGTAGGGATTGCCGTCTCGGAAAATACAACAAAGGTTGAGCGTTCTGCAACTCTTACCATAATTGCCGGTCCTCTTTCGAGTACAATAGTTGTAACACAAAAGCAGGATGATGCGCTTATCCTGACCAAAAGCACTGAAAATCTCGATTATACAGCTCATAATATAGCCGTTACCCTAAAGAGTAATATATCCTATGATGTCATAATTCCGTCAGACGTAGACTGGATAACAGAGATACAGTCCAAATCCTTTGACACTTATACACATAATTTCCTCGTAGCAGCCAATAAAGACTACGATCCCCGCACAGCCATCATTATATTCAAAGACAAAAACGGGTTTCTCTCCGACACATTAACAATCAATCAGGCCAAACTTAATGGAATCATAATTTCCAACCCTGATATCTCTCTGGGAAATGAGGGAGGTAGTGTAACAGTGGAACTCAGAGCTAACGTGGATTATGAGATAGCCATCCCTCTGGCTACGGCAGAGTGGATATCGTTGACAACTACAAAGGGACTGCAAACATACAACCATACTCTTACTGTTGAGAAGAACGACTCATTTGACGAGAGAACAGGTTATGTGATATTCCAGGATAAACAGACCACCATTGCCGACACTCTTGTAGTACACCAAGGTGCCATAAGCGGTCTTATTCTGAGTGAAAAAACAGCCAACATGGGCAGTGAGGGCGGAATTGTCTCTGTAGAGCTCAGGTCTAATGTAGCCTACGATATCATTATGGAACAAGAGACAAACTGGGTGACAAAAGTTGACAGCAAGTCAATGGCACTTTACAAACACGATTTTGCAGTATCTGCCAACACCATATATGACCAAAGGAGCATGCGTATAATTTTTAAAGATAAAAATTCATCTCTTGCAGACACCCTTGTTATAAATCAGGCGCAGAAGAATGGTCTGATACTGACAGAAAACAATGTAAATATTGAGGCTACAGGTGGAATAATAGACGTCGAATTGAAAAGTAATATTTCGTACGACATAATTCTTCCGGCCGGTATCGGTTGGCTGACACAACTCAACACAAAAGGGCTCACCACATACAACTATCAATTCAATGTGACGGCCAACACTACATACGACCAAAGGACCACCCAAGTTATATTTAAGGACAAGAACAGCACACTTGCAGACACCCTTACAGTAAACCAGGCACAAATAAGAGCGTTGGTCCTGTCAAATAAAAGCCAGACAATGACCGATACCGGCGGGACATTCTCCGTTCAGCTAAGTTCAAGTGTAAGCTACGATATAACAATTGCCGAGGGAGCAACATGGATAACTGATATTACCACGAAATCCATAAACGATTACACTCATGAGTTTAGTGTCAGTCAAAACAATACGCTTGAAGAGAGGATCGGGAAAATTATATTCAAGGATAAAGGCAGCTCGCTTGCAGATACAGTTACAGTAACTCAATCAAAAGCAGGGGTTTTGCTTTTCAGTGAAGATAAATTTTATGTTCCCCGAGTTGGAGGAACATGCGACTTCACCCTCTTTACCAACGTAGAGTACAATGTCACCATAAAAAACGGGACAGGCTGGATTACCCAATTGGCGACAAAAAGCTTCAACTCAAAACAGTACAGCTTTGTAATCACCACCAACACAACTACATCAGACCGTTTCGGCCAGATTATTTTCTCAGCAAAGAATGGCAGTGGAGCAGATACTATTGATGTCAAGCAATCCGCGTACGAAGGGGGATTCATACACATAAACCAATCTCAAACTGCCGGGTCTCTTATTCCTGAGACCGACAGGTCAACGCTTCGGAAACTGAAAATTGAGGGGTTTGTCAAAGCTGCCGATTTCACATTTTTCAGAGACTCACTTCCTGTTTTGGAAGAACTTGACTTGGGCGAGGCAACTATTGAAGATGATGCCATACCGACAGGGGCTTTCAAGACCTTATCACCGGCCGTAAGGAGTCTGAAGGTCTTCGTGATGCCTTCTACGGTAAAAACCATAGGCGCAGAGGCTTTCTATGATTGTACAAACCTTGAGAGGGCTTCTTTGCCTGCCGAATTGACATCAATCGGCAATTATGCCTTTTCAGGTTGTTCTAAAATAACAAGTGTTACCATTCCGGCAACTGTGACTGCCATAGGCGGCTATGCCTTCAGCAACTCTCCGCTTCTTTCCTATGTAAAAAGTATGATTGCAGAACCGTTCGAGGTTAACAATGTGTTTCTTGGTATTAACGCAAATGCAGACCTTGAGGTCGAAGCAGGAAAACTTGCACTTTATGAAAGCACTACAGGTTGGGGTTATACTTTTTTCAAACGTATTTATGAGACAGGTACTGATCCTGAGGCGTCAGTAGTACTTAGTGCTACATCACTAAAAGCTATCGGCAAGGCATCATCCGGGAGTGTAAATGTAACATCTTCATCTCCATGGACCGTTTACAGCCGTCCTGACTGGATTTCCACATCTGTTACAGGGGCTTCAGGCAATGCCACTTTAAATCTTGAGTTTGCAGCCAATACTGCCGAGGGAGCCTCGGTAAGGACCGGAAGGATTATATTCAAAGTCACGGGGTCCGGCAATAAAGACACACTGGAAGTTACACAATACACAAACAAATATGCCGATAAGGACTATGAGACCAGACAGACCCACTCCCTGGGCGGGGGAATAAACCTGGTCTTTGTTGGTGACGGTTTCATACTTGATGAGATTGTCTCAGGCGAATATGATCAGGTGGTAGATCAGGCAATAACACATTTCTTTGATGTTGAACCCTATACAACTTACAGGAACTATTTTGACATCCATGTTGTATACGCTTACTCTCAGGAAAGCGGTTGCAGCAACCTGTTGACCACAAAGAACACTGCAATGAGTGTCAAGTACACCGGTGCAGGATCGAGTACGAGTATGAGTGCAGACAATGATGCCTGCTTTGATTATGGAGAGTCTGTGCCAGGTGTCGACCTTAAGAAGACACTTATCGTTGTTGTCCCGAACAGCACACGTTACGGGGGCACTTGCTGGATGTGGTCAACCGGAGAGGCAATAGCTCTGTGCCCTATTTCAAGTAATGCATTCCCCTATGATTTCCGCGGGGTAATACAACATGAAGCATGCGGACACGGCTTTGGGGGGCTGGCAGACGAGTATGTAAATTATGACACGGAAACAATTACTGATGAGGAGAAACTCTCTGCCCAGAACTGGCAGGCAAACGGATTTTTCGGCAACATTGACTTTACAGGTGATCTGACAGCAATCAGATGGAAACACTTTATCGGAGTGACTGGTTATTCATACGTCGGGGCCCACGAGGGTGCCTACTATTACGGACATGGTGTCTGGAGGCCGGAAAGTTCGAGTTGCATGATAACAAACATTCGCTATTTCAATGCACCAAGCCGTGAGCAGATTGTTAAAAGAATAATGTCACGCTCCGGTGGAACTTATTCTTTCAGCGATTTCCAAAGCAAGGATGTAATGCAATATACCCCTCCTACAAAGGGTGGTATGATTACATTTGACAAGAGCAAGGCTCTTGCAAGGCCGATACTTGTGAATGGATCTCCTAAAAGGAGATAGTGACTTTAGTGCGGTTTGATGCTAGCACCTTAATGACAACAAAATAATTAACCCCGAAAATCTGTTTAAGACTTTCGGGGTTTTTGCTTTTCACTTTTCACTCTCCACTCTTCACTAAACATACTGCTCATAAGCTCCGAGATCGAGAAATCCGTGGCCTGAGAGGTTAAAGAGTATCACTTCACTCTTTCCGCTCTCTTTAGCCTTTAGAGCCTCTCTTATTGTTGCAGCAATTGCATGGGTAGATTCCGGAGCCGGGATAATACCCTCGCTTCGTGCAAATAGTATTCCTGCATCAAAAGCCTCTTTTTGCTCAATGGCGCAACTGTCAAGATATCCGTCCTGTTTAAGCTGACTAACTATTCTTCCGCCTCCGTGGTAACGTAATCCGGCAGCATGTATCTGCTCAGGTTGGAAATCGTGACCGAGTGTGTACATAGGAATCAGAGGAGTCATACCGGCTGTGTCTCCAAAATCATATTCAAGCTTGCCCTTGGTGAGCTTAGGACATGCTGCCGGCTCAGCTGCAATAAGTTTCACATTACGTCCCTCAGTAAATTTATGTCTGAGGAAAGGGAAGGATATTCCAGAGAAATTCGAGCCACCTCCGAAACATGCAATTACCTTGTCCGGATATTCCCCTGCCATCTCCATCTGCTTCTCAGCTTCGAGACCTATGATTGTCTGGTGCATTAAAACGTGGCTCAGTACACTGCCTAAAGTATATCTGGTGTTTGGTTGTGTCACGGCTCTCTCTACAGCTTCAGATATCGCTATCCCGAGGCTTCCTCCGTTGTCGGGATCTTCTGTTAATACTTTTTTTCCGTACTGAGTCAGGTCACATGGAGAGGCATAAACATCCGCCCCGTATGTCTTCATCACAACCTTACGGTATGGTTTGGCATTGTAGCTGTTTTTCACCATAAAGACCTCCAGTTTAAGGCCAAAATGCCTGCAGGCAATGCTCATTGCAGAGCCCCATTGACCGGCACCTGTTTCAGTTGTGATACTGGTTATTCCCTGAATATGGTTATAATACGCCTGTGGTAAAGCCGAGTTCAGCTTGTGAGATCCTACCGGACTGACACTCTCATTCTTGTAATATATTCTTGCCGGGGTGTCCAGTGCTTTCTCAAGAGCGTATGCTCTTACAAGAGGAGTAGGCCTGTAGCTTTTATACAACTCTCTAACCTCATCAGGGATATCATGCCATCGTTTCTGAGAAAACTCCTGTTCAACCAGACCCTTTGCAAATAGACCCTCCATCTCTTCGGGGAGCAGAGGCTTTCTGGTCTGTGGGTTCAACATTGGTTGAGGCTGTACCGGCATGTCGGCTACAATGTTATACCATTGTCTCGGCATTTCGTTCTCCGGCAGCATGATCATTTTTGGTGTCTTCATCACTGATTAGATTAACTGTTTATTGAATTGTTATAAAAAAAAAAGCCCAACGCGTGAGCGTCGGGCCTGTATATATTAAAATTTACTATATCCTAACTATACACAAAAAGCAGTGCTCACAGCCATCTCTGTACTGTGCCACCACCAATTTTGTGTAAACATTGTTTTCATACGATGCAAAGATAGAAATATATCTTTTTAAGAAGCAAATAAACTATTACAAATTTTTAACAAATTTTCACTATTCAGTGACAATCTCCACATTTACAGCATCTTTTATAGATTGCGATTTTACTTCGATTTTAAACATCTTAGTGGGCTCATCATATTGAAACTTGAACTTTTCGCTTTTCACTCTATCACTCTTCACATTTATGCTCTTCACATTTATACTTTTCACTTTGGTAATAGCCGGTAGCTCAAATGTATAAGAACGTTCCATTGGTTGTCCTTTATACTCTCCATTTACAGGAGAAACAATCAGGGTAATATTATTTCCAACACGTTTGTATCGCAATTCAGTCGTTGCAAATTTGCCTTTTTTATACTCCAGACTCTCCCCGTCATCCTCATAAAGCGTGTAAAGATTGTCGGCCCCATCATTCCCAGGATATACTCTTAATATCAGATTTGAAAGTGGTGTGGAGGCTGGTCTCATTGTGTAGGGCTGCATAGGTAATATCCACCCCCCCTTGACGAAGAGCGGGAATGAGTACATGTCCTTCTTCACGACAGTTTCTGTGCCGCCCTTATACTCGGTTGCATCAAAAAAATCAAACCACCTCTCCCCTTTCGGAAACCACACTTTCTGTGATGCTATATGGTCTTTCCCCTCTCCCGGACTTGCAATCGGAGCTGCCAGCAGGAGGTCTCCGAACATGAATTCCTGAGGATTTTTGTAGGATTCCTCAAACTTATTGTAATCTATATACATTGCCCTGTTCAGGGGAATCATAGTCTCATGTGTCTGCCAAATGGAGGTGTACAGATATGGCATTATCTGTGAACGGAAATGGTATGCAATCCTGGTTGCATTCTTTGCCTGCTCTCCCCAGATCCATGGCCTGCGATCAAGATTCGCAGCTCTTTGCGAATGTACCCTGAGTGATGAGCTCAATGCCCCGAATTGAGTCCATCGTGTCATCATTTCAGGATTGTCGCCACCATAGAATCCTCCGATATCGTGAGCCCAGAAATAACAACCTGCATTGCCGCTTGTGGCGGTCAACTCTATTTCAAAGGCAAGTGTGCCCCAGTTCGCGTGAAGGTCTCCGGAAAACTGAATCGGATGCCTGTGATCACCCCAACCTGCCCACCTGCTGTATCCTGCACCTCTAAGACCATCTCTTTGAGACTCTTCATAATAAAGCTTGTTAAGCCATGTGAGGTGATTCATGTTTGTTCCTCTGACAAACGGATAGAGATAATCCTGTTGCCAGTCAAGCCACCAGAATGCCACACCCATATCCCAACTCTCCTTATGTGCATATTTAAGGAAATTCTCCATATATCTCTTGTCAGAGGCATCAAAGAGGATTGTCTCCCCGTTCGGCTCTCTCCCCATAGCCTTCATAAAATCGGCATACATACTCTCATTGGGTCTTATACCGTCATGAGGATGTTCGTTAAGTGAGACATGGATCTTGTCAGCTTTGAGTTTCCCGACCAGCCCCTGAGGGTCAGGAATCAGGCTCTTGTTCCATGTATAACCGGTCCATCCGCGGTTACTTGCGTGACCTGTTCCAATCTTTGCATCAACTGTATGCCAGTCCATGTCAAATACGAGATTATCCAAAGGAAAATCGTTGTCTTTATACTCCTGAACTATCTGTTCAAACTCATTTGCCGTGTAAGGCCAGTACCTGCAGTACCAGACTCCGTGAACATATTTACGCGTCATTGGCGCATGTCCTGATATTGCTCCCAGATCCATAAGAGCTGCTTTGTAGTCATTTCCGTAAACGAAGCAATACAAATCCTGAACATGAGATTTATCTCTCGGAGCTATCCAGTTGTTGACAAGTATCTCCTTTCCGGTGTCAGTTATTATGTACCAACCGTCTGTGCTGAGAAGGCCGTCATTGAGAGGGACCCGCTTATCAACCCTGTCTAGTGTTGAAATCGCACCACCCAGATTATTCTTATGAATGTTACGGATGGTGAATTTCTTCTCTTCCCCGTTTAGCTTGAAATACGCAGTTAAATTATGTATTCCGAATGGGAATCCGTCGTTCTCATATACCATCCTAAGACAGGATGTTTCTATCTGATATCTCTTCCCGTCAAGTTTCACTACTTTAAAATCTGACAGCAGATTCTCCCTTGTATAGGCAAAAATTGTGGTTGAATCCAGGAATTTTCCGTCCTCTGCATATTCAAGGCGAAAAAGTGTAGGGGTAATCAGCGTTATACGATTGTTTCCGAAAACTATCGGATTCTTGAATGAGGATTGCTTGTTCTCATCAATCTGGCCGGCTGCAGAAAGCGTTTTACATGTCATGCCGACAAATAGAATGGCGTATAAAAAATACGCCGCCTTGATTCTTTTCATTCGGAAAATATTTTGAGTTTAATCGGCTCAAATATAAACCAAATATTTTTATCTCAATAGCTCTAATGATTCGATACACATCCGGCCGTTGTGATACGGGCACTTCCAGAAACCAGCCTTGTCATCTGCTTTATTCACACTTCCATCTTCCCTGACACTCCAGAACCACTCGCCATTTGTTTTGTCAACAAGATTTTCAGTTATATAACCCAGCGTTTTTGAGGCAAAATTTAAAGCATTGCTATAATTGTGATATCTGTCCAGATAGAGAAGCCCAACCAGGGTCTCAGCCTGTACCCACCAGTGTCTGTCACGATCTGTCCCTCCGTCTTTTTTAAGCTCATAAATCATACTCCCATCCTTTTGATAGCCCTCAAGTGAGGCAATGGCAATCCGGGCAGTTGCCTCTGACACCCTTTCAATCAGGGATTCGTCCGAAAGGACCAGAGCTGCCTCTAAAATCAACCAGGATGCTTCAATGTCATGGCCGTACGAAACCTCGTTTCCGTGCCGCTGCCAGTTTCTGTCAAAAAAGAGTCCGAGATGACAAGTGTTTTTATCGAGAATCCTGTTTAGAAAAATATCTATCAAATTTCTTATTCTCTCAGCAAGCTCCTCATTTTTCCAAACCCGGTAAAGGTTTGTATATGGTTCAAGAATGTGGAGGTGTGTGTTCATGGTAATCTGCAGGTTCTCATCTTTGTCGCTGAGACGCATATCCTCAATCTCTTTCCACTCTCGCGTCTTAGCCTCAAGGTAACCGTTAGCCTCCGGATCGTATGAATGATTCTCTATGTCAAAAAAAAGCGATTTTGCATATTCAAGTGCCTCAAGATCTCCAGTTGCACGGTGAAATTCACTCAATCCGTAAATTGCAAATCCAAGTGCATAGAATTGCTTTTTTGTAGCTGAAGGCTCCCCTTTGTAGTTTACAGACCAAAACACGCCTCCATAGGTGTTGTCATAAAACCTGTCTGTCAAATATCTCTTTGCCCGTGTAGCACACTGCAGACATCTTATCTCAGCCTGTTCTATCTGTTCTGTTTTATCTGGAAAGTCCAACAGGACATCCTCATGAGAAAGGAATCTGTATGAAGCTGAAAAAAACCACAATAATCTGGCATTCAACACTGCTCCTTTGTCAGCCAAAGGAAACATTTTCTCTTCTCCTGACACTCTTCCGTAAAAACCTCCGTTTTGATGGTCAATCATCTTCTCAGACCAGTATGGGATAATGTTTGTCAACAAAAGATCAAGCAGTTTTTCTCTCATTACCTGTTCTCTTTACGTAGTTTATTCAAATCAGCCGTTACCTCTTTCATCTTTTTCTCTCCCAGCGGATAGAGTGAAACTGCAACAACAGCTATTACACACCCGACTGCAGGAAGCAGGCTCATCATAAGCCTTACACCGTAAATCGCACTTTCACTCTGCACTGCAACATCCTGGTTGTAACCGAATGCTGCAAGCAACCATCCTGTAATGGCACCCCCAATTGCCCATCCGAATTTCTGAGACATTGATGAAGATGAGAGTATTAGCCCTGTTGCCCGCCTTCCTGTCTTAAGCTCCTGATAGTCGACAATGTCTGCATACATACTCCATAGCAAAGGGAATATTATTCCGGCACAGATACTTATCATAACCTGAAATATCAGTATAAGTGCAATCTGGTCCGGTCCAAGCCTGAAGAAAATTACACTTAAAAGAGCTGCAATGGCCATCGCTCCCATATAGGTGATTTTTTTGCCGATCTTGTTTGCAACCGGGGCAGCAAGTGCAACTCCCACCATGTTTGAAGCCTGTCCAATCAGCAGATATATAGTGCCAATAGTCCAGCCTATAGAAGAAGAGCTATATGTATCAGTTACATAATCAGTAAAATAAAACAATGCAACACCGTCTCTTATTGAATTGAACAATAACGCGGCAACTCCTGATGCAAGCAATATCCACCATGGGCCGTTCCCGAAAAGATGTTTAAGGTCTTCCCAGACTGAAGCCTTGTCTTTTGACTCATCGGCAGCCTTTACCCTCTCTTTTGTCCATTTAAAACAGAAGAAAAAGAGTATTGCGCAAATAGCACCTATTACTGCGACAGCAAGTGTCCATGCTACAGGATGTGTGGAAATCCCTCCCTCTACAGTGGCTTTTACAGCTTCTCCGCTCTCCAGAACAGAGGCAAACAGATTTACAAGAGGCTGCAACAACATGAAGGTTATGAAGCTGCCTGCATACGCAAAGAACATTCTGAAAGAAGAGAGTGTATTTCTCTCTTTTATTTCAGATGAGATTACTCCTAAAAGAGAAGCATAAGGCACATTCACCACTGTGTAAATCATCATCATGAGGGTATAGGTGACATATGCATATATCAACTTTCCGCTCTCAGTCCATTCAGGCGTGAAGAATGTTATGACTCCGATAAGGGCAAAAGGTAATCCTCCCCATAGAAGATACGGTCTGTATTTCCCCCAGCGACTGTGGGTTCTGTCTGCAATCAGACCCATCACCGGATCAATTGCCGCATCCCAGATTCTTGTTACCAAAAACATCGTACCAGCAGCCGCGGGAGAGATTCCGAAAACTTTAGTGTAGAAAAACAGTAGATACATCCCGAATATTTTCCAGAACATACTTGAGGCCATGTCTCCGAAACCGTAAGCCAGCTTCTCCCTGAATCTGAGAACAGAGGTATTATTGCCCATTACTGTTTAGTGTTAGATTTTTGTCAATAATCAAATTTAGTGTTTTTACTGAATTTCCCGTAGTCAGTCCATCCTGAGGCGTGTTGAAACAATAATCAAGGAGTTTCTCCACCGATGATACTGCAACATGCATTCTCGTATCACTAGAAGCATAATAAATATACACCTTACCATCCTCGTCACAAATCCATCCGTTGGAAAACAACACATTAGAGACATCCCCAAGTCTCTCCTCTCCCTGAGGTGCCATAAAATAACCGGAAGGCTCTGCAATAACTTTCCATGGCTCTTCCAGGTCGGTCAGGTATAGATATAGTACATATCTCAACCCGGCTGCACAGCCTCTTACTCCGTGAGCCAAATGAAGCCATCCTTTTTTCGTTTTTATAGGATGAGGCCCTTCACCGTTTTTCATCTCCTTGATTGTATGGTAATATCGCTTATTCACAAGCAGCTCTTCTGTAACTCTGGCATTAGCCATATCATCCACAAGTGTCCAGCATATACCTCCGCCGTTACCGGCATCGATAAACCCGTCCTGGGGACGTGTGTAAAGTGCATATTTACCTTGAACAAATTCAGGGTGTAGTACCACATTTCTCTGGTGGCTCTTGGAGTCAAGGTCAGGAAGCCTCTCCCATTTTACAAAATCTTTTGTGCGTGCAATACCTGCCGAGGCCACAGCACTGGACAAATCTCCGGCCGGCGCTTCAGGATCTTTTCTCTCGACACAGAAAATACCATAAATCCAGCCATCCTGATGTGCAGTCAGTCTCATGTCGTAAATATTCGTGGCAGGTTCTCCCCATTCAGGCATTGTTACCGGCCGGTTCCAGAATATGAAATTATCTGTTCCGTTAGGACTCTCTGCAACGGCGAAGAATGATTTTCTGTCATATCCCTCCACTCTAACCATAAGAATGTATTTTCCATTCCATTTGATTGCCCCTGCATTGAAAGCTGCGTTAATCCCGAAACGTTGTAGCAAGTGAGGGTTGGTCTCCGGATTCAGATCATATCTCCAGACAAGAGGGGTATGATCAGCCGTAACAACAGGATACGCATATCTTATAAAAAGGTTATGGTCACATTCAACCGGAACGTTTTTCCTGGATACAAGCTCATTGTGTTTCTCGTTCAACTTTTTTAATCTTTCTGCAAATAACATGGTAAGCTTATTTATTTTTTAATTCATTTAAGAAAATTGTCTCCGGTAAATCATAGAACTTTATAAAATCTTCAGAAGATTGCTCCCCGGGGAACGGAGCATAATAGTGTCTCTCCTTGTCATGGGCATTTCTCCAGACAAGCACGTAGCATATACCTGACCCTCTGATTCCGTCCAGCAAGGTTTTAGTCCACCAGACCCTGTCCGGAATTGTCTCATAACCTGTCTCTGTAACGGCAATCAGCTTATTGTGTTTCACTCCCAAATCCTTCAACATAGCCATATCACTTTTCATTGCTTTCAGATACGTATACCTTGCTAAACCCTCTCCGAATTGATATCCGTCATATCCGAGGATATCCACATAATCATCTCCCGGATAGTTACGCATATAACCATCCCGATCTGTACCAAGATTAGGAGAGTATGCCCAAATCAGATTCGCCAGCCCTTTGGAAGTCATATATTTATAAGTCATCCTCCACATTTGTTTATAATCATCCGGACTTGAATCCTGAACTCCCCACCAGAACCATTTTCCGGTGTGCTCATGGTAAGGTCTGAAGATCAAAGGTATTTGACGACCATTATCATCTTTAAGTTCCAGAATATAATCTGCTATTTTATCCAGCCACTTTATGTACTCCATGTGTCCAGGGTGACCGGGAAGTACATACCTGACAACCGAGTCCCTGGTATTATCCCACGAGGACCCGCCGGTAAGGGGATTACGCTGATGCCAGCTTAGAGTAATGATTCCGCCCATTCTGTGATGGGCCTTTATTGCCTCTCTCATTAGATCAAATGATACTCCGTCAAGATTGGCTGCATCACCCATTTCTAAACCTCCGAGATCGCAGCCGAGTATAGCAGGATAATCGCCGCAGACATCTTTTATGTCACTTTTCCATGGAGTCTCATTGCGCACATCATTGCGTACCCAGTTTTTACCGTAAAAATAGCTGTCCTGATGGCCAAAACAGAACTCTCCGTCAGCTGATAGTTGTGCCAGCTTCTTCATAAGTACCTCTTTTTGATTATCAGGCTGGGTTCTGCGACATGCCTGCAGGGCAACAGCAGGAATGGATGCTATCAGTGTTGTGATTATAGCGATTCTGATTATTTTCATACACTCATTTGATTACATTAAAACTCTTCTTGATCAGATCTTCATCTTTGGAGGAAGGTCCAACCATTACCACAAATTCACCCGGCTCTATAACCGATTTATAGTCTTTATCCAACATCATAAGCTTATCCGGAGTAATTGTGAATTTGACTTTCTTCGTTTCTCCTGCCTTTAGAGATACTCTTGCAAAATCTTTAAGCTCCTTTACAGGCCTGGTAAAACTGCTGATTTTGTCACGGATATAGAGTTGAACAATTTCTACCCCGTCCATACTTCCGGAATTTTGCACATTCAGCTCAACATCAACTGACTGCCCCGGCTTTATCTCTTGTTCTGAAAGTTGCAAATCAGAATAAACATATTTTGTGTATGACAAACCGAAACCGAAAGGATATAAAGGCGTACTCGGTTTAACAACATAGGGATGAAAATATTGCGATGGCTTGTGATTGTATATCATCTGAATCTGCCCTGTACTCCTTGGGATTGTAACAGCTAATTTTGCTGATGGATTAACCTTTCCGAACAGTATTTCGGCAATGGCATCACCTCCACACATTCCCGGTTCCCATGCATTCAGAATTGCCGGCAGATTTTCCTCTGCCCACTCGAATGCAAGTGGCCTGCCTGTAATAAAAATCAAAACAGTAGGTTTTCCTGATGCCGCCACTCTTTTAATAAGCTCTTCCTGAAGCCCCACAAGCTGATTATCCGAACGGTCAGTATCCTCACCTCCCGTACGTTCTGTCCAACGGGCTCTGACCATATATTCACCTGCCACAACTATATTAAGATCGCTTCTCCTGGCTTCGCGCTCTGCCTCCTGAACCTTAGCCGGATCCATATTTCTGGGATCCCATCCCTGATCTACAAATGTAATCTTCCGGTCACCTGTAATATTGCGAATTCCTTCAAGAATTGTAGTGACATTCTCAGGTTTCTGAGGTGCCGACCAGTCTCCGAGAATATTCATATCATCGGCGTTTATGCCTGTTACCATTATTCTCTTGTATTTATCTGCAGACAATGGTAGCAGCCCATTGTTTTTCAGAAGCACAACAGAGTTTCTTGCCGCCTCAAGGGCTGTTGCCCTGTGTTCCTTACAGAGCCTTATCTGCATAGACTCCTTGATATCGGCATACGGTTTTTCAAAAAGTCCGAGGCGGAATTTAAGCGTTAGTATCTTTCGCACTGATTTGTCAATTCTGCTTTCAGGTATCCTCCCTTCGCGCACCAACTCACACACATATTCGTTCCAATGAATTCCGTGCATATGCATATCCACTCCGGCCATAATTGATTGATAAAAGGACTCTTTGATATCCGGTGCAATACCATGCACATCATAAAGATGCTCGATATCCATCCAGTCACTTATGACAAGTCCTTCAAAACCCCACTCCTTCTCAAGCACGGCTGTCAGAAGCCAGCTGTTTGCATGGCAAGGCATTCCGTTCAATTCATTATGAGACGGCATCAGAGTAAGGGCACCTGCATCCACACCAGCTTTGAAAGGGGGAAAGAAAACCTCCCTGACAGTTCTTTCTGACAGGTCAGCAGGAGACCCATTCGTACCGTTTACAGGCTGACTCCCCCCGACAAAATGTTTAATACATGCAAGTACACCATCATAATTACTAAGGTCTCCTTGGTAACCTTTCACACTCTGTATCCCCATCATTGTTACCAGGTACGGATCTTCTCCATAAGTCTCACCAACCCTTCCCCATCTTGGATCACGAGCTACTTCCACGTTGGGATTAAAGGTCCAGTGCATATTCATGGCTCTCATCTCTTTTGCAGTCTGCCTGGCAATCTTGTACGCCATTGCTGTGTCGAAAGACGAAGCCAGACCAATGTTTGTCGGATAAACTGTATTATCCGGGGCATTGGCGTTCCCATGAATGGCATCTATTCCGAAAAGGATAGGTATCTGAAGTCTGCTTTTCATTGCAAGAGATTGCAGATAATTTGCCTCCTCAATTGTAAGGACATGAAGAAAAGAACCTATTAACCCCTCCTCTGTCCACTTCTCAATCACCGGAGCGGGAAAACCCGGATAGAAGGCCAATGCTGTGTTTGTTTTTAGCTGGTCCTCCGTAAGGCTCTTCTCATTAGCCTTTATATGCTCCACTCCTACAAACTGATTCATCTGCCCTACCTTCTCCTCCAAAGTCATTCTTTTAAGAAGGTCCTCAACTCTTTTACCAACAGGAACATTCGGATCTTTGTAAATCTCCTTTGACGTTCCTCCACATGAACAAATTGCCATAATAGAAACTATCAGTATAAAATATTTTATTTTCATATTGTCAATTCTTAAAATCAGGAAGTTCATCCCGTGTTACTATGAAACTGCTCTGGAAAGCATAATTCCAGTACTCTCCGTTATATGATGCCTTTTTTGTATAGTCTCCGTACCAAGGCATGAAATATGACCACTTATCGCCGTTTGACTGCATCTGAGCAGGGTCCGGAATATGACCGCACTCAGACAGGGTTACAATCTTCCGGCTTCCGGCTATCAACGCCGTTTTCTTGAAAAAATCGACATGTGAGCCGTGAGCAACCACATCATCATATATATCAATACCGATAATATCTGCATACTCTCTTCCCGGGTACCAGCTTGTAGCGTCGGCATACCACAGATAGTCGTAATTATCCAGATTTACAGTCCATACCCAGATAAGGTTATTCAGTCCATGATATGTGACAAGCCTTTCATACATGGTTTTCCAAAGCTGGACACATGCCGTAGCTCCCTTTGAACCCCACCAGAACCAGTCACCGTATCTGTACGAACCTTCAGCTTCATGTAATGGTCTCCAGATAACAGGAACTCCTGCGTTTTTAAGTCTTTTGAGAAATACAGCAACACTATCAATATCTTTTATCATGTCCTTGTATTGCGAGGAGTTTACATCAGAAATCTTTGACACATCAAATGTTGTCTTGTCTGAGTAAAACTGATCCGTAGCGCGTGAAGGGTCCAGCCAATGCCACATTATAGCCACCAATCCGCCGTTATTCCAATAATCTATTGCATTTGACACCATGGCATCATAATCAACCCAAGAGTCAAAACTTGTCCCTTTCCTTGTATAGTGAATAAGGTCAAAACATGTTATTGCCGGCCATTTGCCTGTCTTATCATGCACCCAGACTGCGTTATCTGTGTTCCAGTTCACCTCGGCCATAGTTCCGGAGAGACATTTGCTTCCGAAATTGCTCCTGAGGTAATTGTATACATTTTTTACCTGAGCTGATGCATTCGGATTAACAGGGGTTGCATCGATATTCCATGTGATAGTCTGAGGTATTTCAGGGTTTGCAACAACCTCCTTCTCCGTCTGAAAACTTATAGTGTAGGTCTCTGCGGGAGCATTGTCATTTTTATTCAGAATACTTCCGGAGGGGATTTTGAGTATATACGTTTTGTCATACTCAAGACTCCCGAATCTGATTGCCACACTCTTGTTTGTAGCTGTGGCCGTTGCCTTGAGTGAGCCGACGGTTATGTCAGCCGTTGAAGAAACTTTTACCGGCACAGAGTACAGCAGGGTTATTACTCCTAGATTCACACCCACAGTTTCACTTTCAGAAATAGATATAGTCTCTACTTTGGGCGTTATTCCGGGTATCTCAGAAGGTTCATTTTTGCTACACGCACTTAGTAAAATCAGGACAAACAGTGCAGCTAAACATGGAAATCGGTTCATATGGTATTAATTCATCACTATTTATGTTGGTATCTGAAGTTGTCCAGACATATGTTTGCCCAACTGAATGAAGATGAGTTGATAAACATACCTGTATCAAACTTACCTGTCGCAGGGGCCGAAGATATTCCCAAGGTAGGAAAATCAACTGTCATGGTCATCCAGCCACCTCCGGTAGAACATGTCACCCCGTCAGAAGCCAGTGGGAAGAAGCCACTCGTACACCAACCCCAGTTTCCGGCAAGTGCCATTTGTACTGCATAAGCTCCTAGTACAAAGTCGCTGGTTACTTTTATATCATATTTTAGCACATAATCATTTATATTCGGACATCCGGGGAGAATTATATTATTGTTTGCCCAGATCCACACGCCACTCAGTGCTCCTGTTGCAGATCCTTTATAGTATCTGTTGCCATCCTCACTCACGATGCTTCCTACACCTCCCCAGAGGCCCCATTCCCAGCTTACATCCTCAAAGTCCGCAAATACCAGTGAAGGATCAACGATTGGTTCCTGGCCTGTCAATGAAATTGTATTAGTAGTGAGAACCTCACTGCCTTCATAAGGAACCAGCCTTATATGCTGCGCTCCGAGAGGGGCTGTCTTAGGAATTGTGAATGTCAGTGTAGAGTACGTCCTTGTGGAGTAGGTAGTCACTTTCACTGTCCCAAAGTATACGCTTTCTACATTGTTTAAATTCATACCTGTAAGTGTAATCTCTTCACCCGGTCTTGCCTTGGCCGGCATTGTCAAAACTGTAGGTTTTGTAGCAGGGGTTACTGTCACCTGTGAAGCCGATGTTACACTTGTTCCGTTAGGAAGTGAGATAACTAGGTCACCGCTGGTTGCAGTCAGAGGAACCGATATAAGTATGGCTGTGAGATTCTGCGAAACAATAGTACATACTGTTCCATTGATCTTTACACCATCTGCAAGATCAAGATTTGTTCCTGCCACAGTGATTTGCTCTCCGGCTATGATAGACATCGGAGTTATTGAAGCAATCTGTGGTTTGACGAGTGTAACCGAAGGTGTAACCACGCTCTTTCCTGCAGCAGTTGTGAGTGTTATCACACCATCTACGGCTGTCGCCGGTATTGTAGTCGTGAGTGAAGTTGTAGTTTTTGTAAATGTAGCATCTTCCTTAGTAGGGAAAGAGAGAGATGTCACCAGATCCAGATCGGCACCGGTTATGGTTATAGAGTTGCCGGCCTTGAAGACTGTCCCTGCGGCAAAACCCAGAGACGAAGGAACAACAAGTGTTACTGACTGGGTACTTGTAACATCCAGTCCGGACAAAGATGTAAGAGTAACAGGCCCGTCTTTTGCGTTGGTTGGTACAACAACCTCTATTTTTGTGCTTGCAAGTGATTTGAATTCTGCCTTGTCCAATTTAGCTCCGCCTGTAAATGTAACACTCTTCACAACACCCAGGTTTGTACCTGTTATTGTCAGTGTCTGACCTGCCTTTACAGGAGTTATCGGAGAGATGGATGCAATTGCATGTTGGGTGATTGTCAGCTGTTGATCCGAATATAGCTCATTCCCGCTGACATCCTTAACTATTATCTTTCCACTCTTGGCAGCAAGGGGCACATTTACCTCTATCTTAGTCCGCGACTTAGAAATAAAATCCGCTTCAGAAACCTCTGCTCCGCTGTTGAAAACAACAGAAACAATATTATTCAGATAGTCCCCGTTTATTGTAACAACATCACCCGCCTTGATTGCAGTAAGAGGTGCAATGGATGATATAGAGTATGGCTCTGAGTATGACAGCTGAGCTTTGGATGTTATAGATCCGTTACGATAGTTGACTATAATTTGCCCTACTTCTGCATTTTGAGGTACCAATACAGAGATTTTATCAGAGCTGATGACATTTATGTCTGTTATGGTGATACCTGAAGGAATTACCACACTCTCAACCTTATCCAGATTTGTCCCTATAAGTGTAAGCTCAGTTCCCCTAAGAACAGGACAAGGTCCGAATGCCTCAAGCATAACGCTTCCGGTCTCTTCATCCTTCTGGCAACCGGCAAGGAGCAACAGGCTCCCCACACAAGAAAGGAGAATCAATATCAGATTGTTATATATATTTCTCTTCATAATTTACTCTATTTTATTTTTACAATACGCATGTTATCTAACCACATCTTTACAGGATAAGTTCCATCTGCAGCTCCGAAGAACATACCGTGGAGATCCACAAGGTCGCTCAGACCCGGAATTACTCTAGAGTTTTCCGATTCATCCTTACTGTAAATAAAGTCTTTCAATGGCAATGTAACAGTTACCCAACCGTTGGTGACATAATTGGTCTTTACCCCGTTAACAAGGTATGGTCTCCAGTGGTACTGTGCATCTGCCCCGTCAACATTATGAGTTCCTGCAGTTTTTGTAAACCAGAGTAAGAACGGAGTATCATGCCACTCCTGACAATTACATTCAAATCTCAGAGCGTAATCAGAAACCTCTCCGGTCGTAACAATCGGAGTCCTGTCAGGCCTTGCATAATAAAGCTGTATTGAATTAGAAGGCCAGGCCCACGAACCGGTTGTACCTTCGAATTTAATATACTGACCATCAAGTGCTCCTGTTGTTCCAAAGTCACTTAATCCCCAGGCATTCCATAGAGAGGTATTCTCTCCGTTTATGAATAAACCTTGTGAATCTCTGAATGTGAATTGTGAGCGGCCTTTCCCATAGAGTGATGTCACAACGATAGTACCCGGAAGAGCTCCGGAAGGAACCACACAGGTTATGTTTTCAGTAGTGAAACTGGTCACTTCGGCATGAAGATTTCCAGGGAAAAGCACATCTATCTGATTGTTGGCATCCTTGAAGAAGTAGTTACCATAAATAGTAACCGCAGAGCCGTCTTTGGCCCATTCACAGCTTATAGATTTCACCGACGGAGATGGTATTACAACTGCGAACGAGTATTCGCACTCCTTTCCCTTTTTGGTTTTCAGAACCATTTTGTTTGTAACCTCATCCGGCATTGAGCCAGGAACGGTTACAATAATGGATTTATCGGTAATGTAGCAAGGATTCAATTTAGCTTTCTGGTCATTGAACCATATCTCGTTTACTCCGGAGAATCCTTCACCTATAATTGCAATCGTGCTTCCCATAGCTGCACTGGCAACCAATGAATCTGCAACTGCAGCTTCAGTCGGTCGAACATATTTGACTACCGGTGTGGCATTGCTTTCCAGCCCCTCCTCTTTTTGGCAAGAAGCCAGGAAAAGTATTGCCGATGCAACGACTAATAATATATATCCTAATTTTGTTCTCATAATCGTTTACTGTTTATTTACTTGCATAATAATCTACGGCCGGCTCGTTCAGTATCGGGGCCTTTGTCGTTACAGCCGCAGGTAATGGAATAAACATTGATGTCTGATTAAAGACAATGTTATTTACTCTGGAGTTATAGTCATTGACATCTGAGAGCGTCTGCCAGGAGAGTTTATAATTTTGTTTGTTGTTCTCAAAAACATACTTGTCGGCTGTACTCATCTCATTGTATCCAGTAGTGAAGTCAAGTCTGTATATCTGATCCCGGTTCATGCTGTTCAGATAAGTATATGCAGCATTGGCATCTCTGTAATAGTAGCGTTTGATATCCATCCAGTTGATGCCCTCAAATGCAAATTCCTTACGGCGTTCCTGAATCAGCTTGTCAAATGTTAGTGGTGACTGAAGTGCTGACAACTTGGCTCGAGACCTTATATCATTAACATATTCCAAAGCTTTTGCTTCATTTGTCGAAGAGGCGGTACCAATGCAGGCTTCAGCATATACCATGTAGACATCCGAGAGTCTGAGAAGATATATATTATTGCCTGCATCCTGATTAAGTCCGACCTTATTGTCGCAATCGGCAGCCTTTCCAATCACATACTTTTTAATATGAGCGAGAACCTCGTTTGCAGACTCTACTTTTGTATCGATAGCTGCAGGATCCCGGTATGTATATTTGTATGTGTATCCTCCGTTCGCCTTATCCAGGTTGGAATAGTAATCCCCGTTTGTCATGTAAACGGTTTTACGACGTGCATCTCCCTGCTCATATATATTCTGAAGCGACAAAGTCGGACCCTTGCCTGCTCCCCATGTCTGATCTGCTATACGGGAGCTTCTTGAAAAATTAACATTACGGGAACTTCCGTCGCCATACTCTCCTGTCATGCATTGTATTGCAATAAGGGATTCGCTGCTGTTATTTGCCGCAACATCAAACATAGTGCTGTAATCGCTCCACAGCTTAAGTCCGCTTGTTTCAATCACATCGGCGGCCAACTCTTTAGCCTCAGCATAATATTCGACGGATTTTTCATAAGCAGCCCTTGTAAGGTACACCTTTGCAAGCATCCCTTTTGCACTCCATTTGGTAACACGTCCGGGTTCATCTGTTGCAGGAAGGTACTGAACAGCAAATTCAAGGTCCTCACACATGAAACGATAGAGGTTCGATTGAAGATTCTTGTGCACGTATATTGCTGCAGGATTACTTGATGTAATAAGCACTGTTGAGTTCTCTATTATAGGAACTTCACCCCAGTACTCTGCAAGGAAGTAATATGCAGTAGCTCTGATGCACTTAGCCTCAGCTATGGCACGGTTTATTGCATCTTCCGAAACTCCGTTGCTTCTAGCAGGAGCAGGCATATCATTGATAATTGAGTTTGCAAAAGAGACAACCCTGTAAAGACCGGTCCATCCGGTATTGTTGTATGTATTACCGGCACCGACTTTGTTGTAATAATAGTGTCCCTCCTGATCGTATGTATAGTAAAGGTCTCCAGCCAGTTCATCCCCGGCAAGCCACATGAATTGGCTGTGGAAATCCCACCAGACTTTTCCATAAAGAGAGGCTGTATTTGCCCTCAATGCAGTTTCACTAGTATAGTAATTGTCGGCAACTAATGAATCTTGCGGAGTAACTGTCAGGAAATCATCACATGAAGTGAAGAGAACTACTGACATTATTATAATAAATATTTTTTTCATTTGTCTGCATTTTAATAGATTAGAAACCAACATTAATACCCAGCGTAAACATACGCGGTGTAGGATAACGCCCTCGGTCTATGTTTTGAAGCAGTGAGCTTTGGTTATATGCTCCTATCTCCGGATCATAGCCGGAATACTTGGTGAATGTGTGCAGGTTTTGTCCGTTGATATAAACCTTTAGATTCTTTAAATGAATCTTCTTTGCAAATTGTTCAGGGACAATGTAAGATACAGATAGGTTTTGTACACGTAGGTAAGAGCCATCCTCTATAAATCTTGTGGACATCCTGTTATTTCGGTTGAAATCGTTTGTCGCAGGACGAGGTACTGTTGTTCCGGGATTGATCAGATATGCTTTCCCGTTACCATCGGTACCGATCTGGGCACGGTTACTTACAGCAGAACTCTGATTATCCCATAATGATGTCATGCTCTCTGTACGCGATCTCGCAAAATTCAATATATCCGCCCCGTATGAACCTGTCAATACCAGGCCAATCTCCCAGTTCTTGTATAAAGTGAATGTATTAGAAAATCCGAATGTGAAATCAGGATTAGGATCACCAATCTTGCGCTGGTCTTTATCGTCAATGGTTCCGCTATTATCCAGATCTTTGAACTTAATATCACCGACATATACACCTGTATTCTTGTTTATCAGGTTAGTGCCCGGATTGGAAGGATCTTCCACCTGAACCGGACTGTCAAGGATATCCTGTTCACTCTCAAAGAGTCTGTCAACAATATAGCCGTAGAAAACGCCAATAGGCTGACCTACCTTAATCATTGTAGCATTCTGGAATTCGGACAACCAGTCTATACTGCCGTACAATATCTGCGAATTGTCGTTCAATGACATTACTTTATTTCTATTAATAGATACTGTCAGATTACTGGTCCAATTGAAGTTATCCCTGTCAAAGTTCACAGTGTTAAGCGCTATGTCAATACCTTTATTCCTGGTTTTACCGATATTTACCATCGGCGTGGCTATATCGTTATAAGTTGTCGTGCCACCAAGATATGACGGAACAGATACCTGAAGCAGCAGGTCTTTTGTATCCTTCTGGTATACATCAAGTACAAGAGATATTCTTCCTTTGAAGAGTGAGAGATCTACACCTGCATTTATCTGCTCTGAAGCCTCCCATCTCAGGTCAGGATTAGCGATGTTTTCCATACGGTATGCTGTACCCATCGGAGTTGTCATAGTAAACATACCCGATCCGTAAAGATAGGTGCCGATGTTCGAGCTTCCTACCTGGCCATATCCGGCACGAAGCTTAAGATTTGAGATTGTTTGATTGTCTTTCAGGAATCCCTCGTTGCTCATTCTCCATGCAGCAGCCACTGAGGGGAAGTATCCCCATTTGTGGTTTGCGCCGAATTTTGATGATGCATCTGCACGCAGTGTGGTTGTAAGCAAGTAGCGTTCATCGTAGTTATAATTCAACCGTCCGAAAACCGACATTGTTGTGACTCTGTCCATCCATCCGCTGTTTGATACAAAGTCTCCGTCAGTTGTTGCAATATGAATATTGTTGCTTGACAGATTCTGCTTTATTATCCTGTGACCTGACCAGTCGCTTGCAGAAGCCTCGACACCTGCCATAAATGTGATATGATTCTTAACTCCAATATTCTTGTCGTATGTAGCATAATTCTTCCATATCCAGTATGTTGACTGATCGTTTCTTTGCATAAGCTGGTTGATATCGTTGGAAATCACACCGAACGAATAGGTAGGGACGAAACAGTAGTTATTGTTGTTTGAGAAATCATAACCATACTCTGAACGAAGTGTCAGGTTTTTGAGAATTGTTGCATTGAGATAGAAATTTCCCATAACCCTGTTCCGGATATACTCGTTGTTCTTCATGAGAGCCAGCCATACAGGATTATACTGAGATGCTCCGTTCACATCATTCGGACCTGCCCACGTACCGTCAAAGTTATAGACAGGAATGTTCGGCTGCATGGTAAGAGCCTGGAGTATAACTCCGTCTACTCCGTCATTGTTTGTTATTGTCTCCTCTGTATGCGTGAATGCCAATGACCCTCCGATTTTGAGCCATTTATACGGGCTTCCGTCTACATTGAGGCGAGAGTTAAACCTGTCAAATGCAGAGCCTATCACAACTCCTTCCTGAGACATATAACCACCGCTTGCAGCGAACTGAACCATGTCATTACCCCCTGTCAGGGATATCTGATGAGAGCTCATTACTGCGGTGCGGAATATCTCGTTCTGCCAATCAGTACCGGATCCGAGAATTGAAGGGTCTTTATACGCATCATCCGGTTGTTGTTGTATAAAATCTCCAAGTTCTACCTGATATTTGGCATACTCCCTGAGATTCATCATGTCAAGCTTTTTACCAACCTGCTGAACGGCAGCATATCCGTCGTATGAGATTGTAACAGCACCAGCTTTTCCTCTTTTGGTTGTTACCAGGATAACACCGTTGGCACCATTAGCACCGTATATTGCAGTTGCCGAAGCATCTTTCAATACGTCTATTGATACAATATCTGAAGGCGCAATGGTAGATAGCGGATTAACATACTTCTGACCATTTGAACCTCCAGCCCAGGAAAAGCCGCCAATCTCCTTGCCCTCTCCCGAAAAAGGAATACCGTCAATGATATAAAGAGGCTCATTCGAGTTGTTAATGGAACTCGCCCCTCTGACACGAATAGAGGCTGCAGCTCCCGGAGCTCCTGAGTTCTGTGTAATCTGAACTCCAGCCACCTTGCCTTGCAGCATCTGATCTACATTAGTGACGATGCTCTCCCTGAGCTTTCCTCCGCTCACATTGGCAACGGAGCCTGTCAGGTCAGATTTTTTCATTGAACCATAACCGACTACTACCACCTGGTCCAGTTCAGCTATAGCCTCCTTCAGAGTCACGTTCAGAATGCTTTTTCCGGCAAGAGGCACGGATAGTTCCTGAAAACCGAGACTTTTAAAGGTTAATGTTGCGTTGGAGGGAACATTTTTCAATGTATACCTCCCCTCCATATCAGTTGTTGCCCAAATGGAAGTGCTACCTTTAACGGCAACCAGAACACCTATTACAGGTTTCTCGTCTGTTGCCGAAATTACAGTACCACTAACACTACCAGTCTGGGCTGACAACTTCATACTCACCAGGAGTATAGACATGATAAGAATTAGTCTTTTTATTTTCATGTTTTTTAAGTTTAGTGTAAATGACTAATATCGAGTACTATTTATTTAAAAAATTTGAGAAGAACTCCATACGCCTCTGCCACCAGTCACTCTCCACATCATGCCCCTTAAGTGGATAGCAAATGAATGATTTCTGTGAGGTAATCCGGTTGTAACCGGCAAAATTGGTATGGGGAGGGCAAACTTCATCTTGCAGGCCGAATGCCATAAGAACAGGAGCTTTTATCCATCCTGCAAGATTTTTTATATCGAAATATGAAAGTGTTTTGTATAGTTCCTTATCCGGTATTCCAAGCCTTTTCTGCTCGTCAAGCACAGGTTCGGCAGGCCAGTGGACAATCTGGAAATAATCCGGAAAATCAGAAAGGAACGGAATGAATGGAGCGGCGGCACAAATCCGGTGATCCAGGGCACAGGCTGCAAGTGTGAAAGCACCACCCTGACTTCCCCCTTCAGCAAAAATATGCAAGGTGTCAACCTCCGGACGCGAGGTGACAAAATCAACAGCTCTCACGAGATCCATATAAGCACCCCTGTAGTAATACTTCTCCTTGTCCTGTAAGTTCCAACGGATCCAGTCTCCATACTTATTATCCGGTTCATTGAGAGCCTGTCCCCTTACAGATAGCACGAATTCCACAAATCCGGGATTTGAATCCGGATCGGGACACCACGGTTTTGATCCGTAGCCCATATAACCTATTAAAGCGGGGTATTTTCCGGGTTTCACCGGTGTAACATAGTATCCTGATATAACAGCACTGTCTAGTGAGACCATCTTAACCAGATAGACCTTTCTTTTATCCGTAGATTTATCTTCAAGCAATGTAAGGCTGTAATGAGGATCAACCTTCGCCAGATCTGATTTTGCCCTGTCCCAGAACTCTTTTAGATCCGGCTGGGCATCAAACGGAGAGACGACCCTCTCTGGTTCATATCCGATGTTAAACCTCTTTTCCCAACCATTGGACGCAGATAGTGTGACCCTGTAGAATCCGGGTTTTACTCCGAAACTGAATAGTACTACACTGCTGTCACGCGGCGCTACCCGTACTCTCCTTACAAACTTGCCTATGCCTTCTCTTTTATCGGTTGCCAGATCAAGCCGGATCTCCTCAACAACCGGTTTATCAGAACTATTATAAACTATGGCCTTGATTTCAGGTTTTTGTGCACCATACCATAACCATCCGTGGTTAACAGGGACATTTACAGAGATATCAGATTTGTCTCTTACATCATACAGTCTGTACAGCAATACATCATGCCCTTTGACAGTTATTGTTCTGTCGTCTTCTGTAGAGCCGGCATCGCTCTTACTCCACAAATCCTTGACTTTGTATATCTTCTTGTCGAAAGAGGTACTTAATCCCGAAAGAGTATCCAATAAACTGAATTTGTTCCAATCAATCGTATATGATTTATCTTCTGTACTTCTGTTCAGTATGCAAAATGCCCACTCTTTTCCGGCAAGGGGTTTCAACCAGAACTCGAGTCCATCCGAAGAGGCTGCCTTGAAACCCTGAATACCGAGAGTATCCTGATCTACCGATATCACCTCCTTGTTGGTTATGATACCGAGGGTCTGCGAACTCATAGTTTTAAGATCGTTTCCTAAGATCAAAGGCGCAGCAAGCATGCACCACATAGTGAAATGCGCCCTGTCCTCATTCACACTCATTCCGTTTCCAACCTCAAGCATATCGGGATCATTCCAGTGACCCGGTCCGGCATATTTCCTCAAGCCATCCTGCTTGTCCAAAATCTGCAATACTCCGAAAGATTTCCAGGTACCGTAGTCCTTTATGCAATCAAAACAGTTATATATGTCTCCAGTAGTTCTCCATGAATGCCCCACCTCTTTTGCCCATAGCCAGGGTTTATTGTCGCCCCACTCACATATACTGAAAAAAACAGGACGTCCCGCAAACCTGAGGGCGTCCCTCATGAGCTTATATGCCCCAATGGGATTTATATCCTTAGTGTTGCACCAGTCATATTTTAGATAGTCGACACCCCATTGCGCATATGTTATAGCATCCTGATACTCGTGCCCGAGGCTACCGGGGTGACCTCCGCAAGTTTTGCATCCGGCATCGCTGTATATGCCAAACTTCAGTCCTTTTGAATGAACATACTCTGCCAAAGCCTTCATTCCTGAAGGAAATTTCGTTCTGTCTTCCCTGATAAACCCGAGAGAATCCCTTTCACCATGCCAGCAATCGTCAAGATTGAGATATATGTAACCGGCATCCAGAAGCCCTTTGGAAACCATAAGGTCTGCCGTTTCCCTAATAAGAGTCTCGTTTATATTTGAAGAAAACTTATTCCAGCTGTTCCACCCCATCTGTGGAGTCTTTCCCAGATTCTCATACTTCTGCCCCTTGAGTGGCAGAGAGAGGGAAAATACTGCCAAAAGCAGTATAATTCTCAAACGTACCATTTTTATAGTTCAGATTTGATTTTCTTGTTATACTCCTTAATCAAGCTGACAGTTGTGCTGTCAACGGCAAAGACGGAATTAAGACCCTGTGCTTCCTGCGCCGGATCTCCGCAGTAATCATCCCCTCTTTGCCAGAAAGTGTTTAAAGGATTAGGAACGGCAAAACCACCCCATCCCCAGAAGTTGCATCCTGCCACATATCCCTTATCGGCGGCACTTTGCAGTACTTTTTCAAAAACAAACTTATAATATGAATCCCTGGATTTTACAGACGACCCGGGTGTGAAAAGAAAACCGTCGCGAGGAAAACCAAATTCTTCAATAACCATTGGTTTGTTAAGCTTTCCTGCAACATCTGCGTGTGTTTTAATATATTTTTCTGTATTATCTATAGCAATACCTAGCTTTTGCGATATGCTGTCCTTGGATATCCAGGTCCAGTTGTATGGCCATATATGAAGATTTATATAATCTATCTCAGGATATGAATGAATTTTCTCAAGCAGCATGGTATCACCCTCACAACCGTATAGCCCCTCGCTCCCGGTAGAGACCATATGGTTAGGGTCAATTAACTTTATAAGTTTTGCAACATCTCCTATCCATGAAGCAAATTTGTCCTTGTTTGAATCGCTGAATGCCCTCGGCTCATTCCCGATCTGCCATGAGAAGATTGCCGGATCATCCTTGTATGCAATACCTGTTATACTATTTTTTCTTGAAATGATGTCTTTCACATAGCTGGCAAACAAAATCTTGCAAGTATCACTCTGCTGGAATTGGATTACATACTGCTTATATGCCTCCCAACCATCTATATTAGGTATAGGAGCCTTGCCATAACCGGCCCATTGTAGATACTGCGAATACCCTCCTGACCACTCCCATGAGTTGTTTAGGTAGAGCACGGCTTTCATATCCCTTTTTCCCAGTTCCGCAAGAAAGCGGTCAAGACCTTTTAAAATCGTGTCATTGTAAACACCCGGAGATACCTGAAGCGTCGGCTCAACCTTGGAATTAACACCTCTCTCACCGTCAGAGCCTACTAAAACGCGCAGATTGTCTATACCTGTCTCCTTTAGAAAGTCCAGCTCCCTTGCAAGACGAAGGGTATCTCCCCCCTGGCCTTCTGAAGCAAGTATAGCTCCATACCAGAAATTAGTACCTATATAATAATAAGGTTTACCATCTTTTATAAAATGGCCGTTTTTTACATATACAAAGTTGTTTTTCAACGTATTGCCGGCGCACGAAGTCAGTGCGACAACAAGGAGCAGAGTCAGGGTGCGAAGTTTCATATAAAGGGCGGTTTATTTAATGTAAAATTAAGAGCCCTTGGAACGACATACAAATATTATTTTATCAAACAATAATACTATTTTGCACCAAAAAATCAGCTTTTTTTACCACTTATCCGACCTGAAAGGGATTACCGGAAGTCCTCTGGTGTTGTATAGTTTTACTGTATCAAGATTGTGAAAACAAAACCGTACGGCAGCTATTTCTTTTACTTTATCACTTGACACATAGATGTTTTTATCTTTCATTGAAGAATAAGCCCTAGCCGGATAAAAAAACCCGTCATTTCCCGAGACTTCAAATCCTTCAATATTTTCAAAAGGGGTGAATCCATCCGGGGCATACTTGAAATAAAGTACCGCTTCATCTCCTTTTAGCTCAATTTTGTCATACTCCGGACTCTTATACCATATCCCGGGTACGCCGTAAGTTGCAGCAAGGGCAGTCAGGGCGAACCTTTCAGCAACAGTGGACTTGTTGGACGGATGAATACAGTTATACTCGTACGGCCTGAGAATATCTCCCGTAGATATCATTGAACTGTTCGGTATGATATATTGCGCTTTTGCTTGTTGCTCTCTCAAATATGCACCCTGGTCATTTTTTCCGTATTTATTGTAAGGCGCAATCTCAGCATAATAAAAAGGAAGTTCACCAAGTCCCCACTCCGCTCTCCAAAGGGCTACCATCTCAGCCAGCCTCTGCGCATAACTCTGCCATGAACCGACATTTGATTCTCCCTGATACCATAAAAACCCTTTAATTGTATACTTCTGTAAAGGTTTTAGCATTCCATTATACATAATCATCGGCCTGAGGTACTCCTTCACCTTTGGATCCACAGCCTCATCAGAACTTACATCAGGATACTCCTTTAATTTCCATTCAGGAAGCCACCCCTCAACGCGGGAACCTCCCCAGCTGCAATTGATTATTCCAACCGGCACATTAAGAGCCCTGAACAATTGAATTCCATACAAATATGACACCGCTCCAAACCACGGGGCATTCCCCTGGGTGCTCACCTTCCACTTTCCTGCAACCTCTTTCTGCGGAATCAGAGCTTTTACATTAGGAATAGTTGCAACTCTCACATATTTGTACAAACCTGACTCAAGTATATATCTGTTTGCATTTTCCACAGGCTGATTCTGAAATCCGTTCAACGGCATCTGCATATTCGATTGACCCGAGCAAAACCACACCTCTCCAATCAGCACATTCTCTATCGACAATCTCTCCCGTCCCGACCTTATTACTATATCATACTCTCTCAAACCTGCAGCAGGGGTTAGAAGGGCAACTTCCCACGTACTGTCAGCCAATACCTTTGCAGTATACACCCTGTCTCCCCATGAAGCCTTAACTTCAACAACGGACCCGGGATCACTCCATCCCCATATCCTTGCCTTTGCGGATTGTTGTAACACCATACCATCACCGACAATTTCAGGCAATCTGATTTTTGCACTCGCCATTTGCGAAATATAAAGCAGGACAAGGCACAGAAAAAATCTCTCTCTCATTTTTAATAATATTTGGTTAAAATAGTACCAGTATAACTATTTTTTGTTTTAAATTATAAGTTTGTTCTTTCTGTAGTGAGAACGGAATATTTTTGGAGTCATTCCTTTTTTCTTTTTAAAAATACGGTTGAAATAGGAAAGATTATTAAAACCACACTCAAAACATATCTCAGATATTGACTTAGTTGTATCCACAAGCATCCTTGACGAGAAACCTAGTCTTATGTCGATTATATAGTCAGAGAGATTCTTCCCCGTCCTGAGTTTAAAAAAACGACTGAATGAAGCCGGAGTCATTCCCACCATATCTGCAAGATATGACAAACGAATATCCTTCTGATAATTTTGATTTATATACTCCTTTACCTTCCTCACTCTCCTGCTTTCCGTATTTCTCTCCGCACAGGCAAAAGAACTGCTGGCCAGACTTCTGGCGCTACATTGCGAAAGATCGTTAAGCAGATTCAACAATTTAAGAAACTGCGTAAATCCCTGTCTTTCCGACGCTATGGTGTCAATCTGAGAATAGACCTTCATTATAGCAGGAAGCGGAAAGCAGATGCCATGCTCGGCCTGTTTGAACATCTTTCTGATAGAGGAGAATTGATTTTTTTCCAAAAGACTGAGAGGGAAGAGACCTGAAGCAAACTGTATTGTTATCTCCCTCATCATCTTTGATCCACAATTACCCTGCTCCCATACATGTTCGAGGCTTTCTCCCGTTATGAGAATCAACTCATAATCTTCCGTGTATTCCATTGAATCCCCGACTATCCTTCTCAAACCCGCCCCGTTCTCGATAAAATTTAGTTCAAACTCTTTGTGCTGGTGAAGAGGAAATGTAAACTCCGTCTTATACCTTTCAATCACGTGAAAGCAATCTTTTTCCGACAAAGGTGGAATTTCATTTAAAATATGTTCATTCATCTGAAAAAAGATAAAATTGATGTAGTAAAGATATTACTTTTTTTAAATAATGATATTATTTTTGCAATACAGAGTTAACAACAACAAAATGGATAAGAAGCTGCAGAAAATCATGGTCGGCCTGCAAAGAGTTGAACTGACCGAACACCATATATACATGCGCCTTGCAGAGAGGAGCAAAGATCCTAACAATGCCGCAGTCCTTAGAAAAATAGGGATGCAGGAAAAAGGGCATTCTCTATATTGGCAGAAAAAGACAGGGGTGGAAGTAAAACCGGACAGATGGACTATTTGGAAAAGAGTTTTCATGGCAACTATTTTGGGACCTACATTTGTTCTGAAACTTATGGAAAAAAGGGAAGGCACCGGCTCAAAAGTATATAATGACCTCTCGGGCATTTATCCGGAAGCACTCCAATTTGCCGAAGAGGAAAGGGTTCATGAGAAGGAGATTCTGAATATGATCCACGAAGAAAAACTTCAATATGTAGGATCAATCGTTCTCGGACTGAATGACGCCCTCGTAGAGCTGACCGGTGCTCTGGCTGGTTTCACACTGGCTCTTGGAGAGACAAGGATAATATCACTTGCCGGACTGGTTACAGGAATCTCTGCCGCCCTCTCTATGGCAGCCTCTGACTACCTCTCATCAAAAGCAGAAGGGGATTCAAAAGCAGGGAAATCGGCAATATATACAGGTGTTGCATACATTATAACAGTTATTTTACTAATACTGCCTTTTCTGCTTCTTACGAGCAAGTTCATGGCTCTCGGCATAACACTGGCAACAGTAGTTCTTATAATTTTCTTTTTTAATTATTATATCTCTGTCGCTAAAGATCTGAATTTTAAGGCGAGATTTCTGGAAATGACACTTATAAGTCTAGGAGTTGCAACGTTCTCGTTTTTTGTAGGATATCTTCTAAAATTCGTACTTGGAGTAGACGCTTAGTTCTTCCTTTCACTTCGAAAGCCATCTCGCTGTTGTTCCAGAATAATTTTTAACTTTGTTTCGTAACGAAAATAGTGTTCACTGCATTTATAATTATTCTGAAATGAAAAAAGTTTCGATTCTGTTAACATTTTTTTTTGCCGCGGCTGCTCTGACAGCCAACGCTCAGACAGCCAGCCCCAAATTAACAGAGGGTTTCAACCCCTCAACAGTAAGGAGTGTTTATGAAATAATACGGCATGTACCATTGAGTGAAGCAAAACAGATTTCACTGGCAAAAGCCGTAGAGGAGGAAGATGCACTTTTTGCAAAGCTGCTCAAAAAAGAGTCGGTTTTAAGTATAAAGAGTCAGAAAACTCTTGCAGACCTGCGCAAGAAAAATATGCTCTCTATCCTTTCGGAAAGTGAGATGGATCAGTACTACAGAGGTATCAGCGATGCAGAGGCTGAAGCTATGGCAGTCACAGCCAGGGAAACCATCAACCCGCAGATAAGTGGAGGGTATCAGGATGGGAAATTTATCTATGCCTCTTTTTATAAAATATATCTTGAAAGCAAGGTGGCCGAAATGAAATATGCAGATAATCCCGCCAAGCTTAAGGCCGTTCTTAAAAAAATCCGGGAAGATGAGTTCAGGGTGCTGCTGGATAAAAGCGGAATAGTAGCAAATGATGAACTTAAAGGTTCACGCGCCTGGACTTTCAAACCGAACACCCCTGTAAGATAATCACCCCATAAATTGCCAAACAATGAACAATTCCATGATTAAGAAAACATTTCTGAGTGCAGGAACAATCGCCCTTGCCGGCTCTCTGCTCCCAGGAAACTGCTATGCACAGCAACCAAAGAAACCAAACATACTGTTTATCGCAATTGATGACCTAAGGCCGGTCATATCCGTTTATGGGGACAAAATCGCGCACACTCCAAATTTTGAAAGACTTGCAGGCTACGGAGTTACGTTTATGAGCAATTACTGTCAGCAGGCACTAAGCGGTCCTACAAGAGCCAGCCTGCTCACAGGATTGCGTCCGGATCAGATTGGATGTTGGACGCTTCAGGGCAATTTCAGGGTTAATAACCCTTCAGCCATAACTCTACCCGAAAATTTCAAAAATAATGGTTATGAAACAATAGGCATAGGTAAAATTTACCACCCCCTGGACAACAAAAAATACAGAAATGACCCTCAGTCGTGGAGTGTACCATACATTCAACCTTCGGCACCTACATACATGATTGCAGAGGGCCGCAAAGCCACCGAGTGCGCGGATGTGCCTGACAATGCGTATGCTGATGGCCTCATAGCTGAAGCCGGTGTAGAAAACATCAAAAAAATGGCAAAATCTGAAAAGCCGTTTTTCCTTGCAGTAGGTTTCAAAAAGCCTCACGCACCATACGTTGCTCCAAAAAAATACTGGGATATGTATAATCGTGAGAAACTTCCGCTGGCCGAATTCCAGGAAATGACATCAGATCCCGTACTATACGCCTACCACCCTTCAAATGAGCTGAAAGTCTACTCCGACATCCCTTCATTCCAGAGCTATGAGGATACCAAGCATCTGGATGAGGCGACACAAAGAAGGATAATCCATGCATATTACGCCTGTGTCTCATATATTGATGCTCAAATAGGAAAACTGCTTGACGAATTAGAGAATCAGGGAATCGCCGACAAAACCATAATTGTTCTTTGGAGTGACCACGGATACCACTTGGGCGATCATGGTCTCTGGAATAAACTGACCAATTTCGAAGGCTCGACAAGAACAGCCTTTATGATTTGCGCGCCGGGGATGAAGAGAGGCGTGAAGAGCTCTTCAATAAGTGAATATGTTGATATTTACCCGACTCTTTGTGAACTTGCGGGTGTTAAACCTGCATCATACATTGACGGAAAAAGCCTCGTACCTGTTTTAAAAAATCCTGGAGCCAAAGTAAAGGAGTATGCTTTCGGGCAGTTTCACAGGGGAAACATTCAGGGATACTCATGCCGGGATAAGCGATATCGTTTAGTGGAATGGGTGAAGGATTTCAGGACATACATCCCCTTCAGCGGCAAGGAGGTTGTCGGCACAGAACTTTACGACTACGCCTTAGACCCTCTTGAAACTCGTAATGAGGCACACAATCCGAAATATAAAAAGATTCTGACAAGAATGACGGATGAGATGCATAAATTCTATTCCCGTCAGTATGAGATAAGCAGAAATTACAAGATAGCCTCAAAATTCCCGATAGGAGCCCAACAAGAGGATGATGGAGAGTAGCAAGAAGACAATAACCCTGGACTATGCGGCAAGAAATGCAAACCCTGCTGCATTTTCCACTATGGTTAAGCCCGCCGGTTCTCTCTGCAACCTGGACTGCCACTATTGCTACTATCTTGACAAATCCCTACAGTACGATGGCAAACAACCTCTTATGAGTCCTGAACTTCTGGAGAGATTTACCAGACAGTACATCGAGGCTAACGAAGTGCCGGTGGTTACATTTCTGTGGCATGGAGGTGAACCGCTGATGCAGGGTGTGGATTTTTACAGAAAGGCTCTTGAGCTTCAGAACAGATACTCCTCCGGCAAGAAAATTGAGAATGTACTTCAGACAAACGGGACTTTACTCAATGAGGAGTGGTGCAAATTTTTCGCAAAGAATAACTTTCTGATCGGAATATCCATAGACGGTCCTAAAGATATTCATGACACCTTCCGGCTCAATAAAGCCGGCAAACCATCCTTCGAAAAGGTGATGAACGGGATTAATCTGTTAAAAAAATATAAGGTTGAGTTCAACACTCTGTCGGTGGTAAACAAGCTATCTGAAAAAAGAGGCAGAGAGGTATATCAGTTTTTAAGAAACATCGGAAGTCATTACATGCAGTTCCTTCCTGCCGTAGAACATGTCGTTGAGATTCCCGGCAGAAAGAGGGCCGTGATTGTTCCTCCTGACCATGAGGGTGCACATATAGCACCGTGGAGCGTCTCGGCAAATGGATATGGAGAGTTTCTGAATGAAATATTCGATATATGGGTAAGAAACGATGTCGGGCAATACTTTGTACAGATTTTTGACTCCACCCTTGCCCAGTACTGCGGAATACAACCGGGGCTATGCAGTATGAACGAGACCTGCGGAGAGGCTTTGATTGTAGAGCACAATGGTGATGTTTATCCATGCGATCACTTTGTATATCCGGAGTATAAGCTTGGCAATATTTCAGAAAAAAGTCTCAGAGAGATTTATCTGGGGCAAAAAAGATTTGATTTTGGCATGGACAA
>Ga0265297_10001375_pt1 | contig 57714 bp, 43 predicted proteins | sample Munlanlwell13791_FD_192502 | JGI IMG/M metagenome (GOLD analysis project Ga0265297, IMG submission 192502) | Leachate microbial communities from a municipal landfill in Southern Ontario, Canada - Leachate well 137-91 | ecosystem: Engineered > Solid waste > Landfill > Unclassified | place...
GCAAGGGTCATGGTGTTCAGGTCCTGCCAGTTAATACCCTGGGTGGTCAGGTACTGGAAGTCCGCCCAGTTGACGCCGGCAAGAGTAAGGGTGTTTAAGTCGGACCAGTTTATGCCGGCCTCCGACAGGGTAGCCAGGTCCGCCCAGTTTACGCCCTGGGTGGACATATACTGGAGGTCGAGCCAGTTAACACCGGCAAGAGTTATGGTGTTTAGGTCTGACCAGTTGATACCGGCTTCCGACAGAGTAGCCAGGTCGGACCAGTTTACCCCTGCCGTAGTAAGGGGCTGTAGATCAGCCCAGTTGATACCGGCTTCTGTCATGGTGGTCAGGTTGGACCAGTTTACACCGGCAAGAGTCATGGTATTTAGGTCGGACCAGTTAATGCCCTGGGTGGTCAGGTACTGGAAGTCAGCCCAATTTACACCGGCCTCACTGAGCGCCACCATGCCATCCCAATTGATATTGGCATCGCTCATGATCTGAATATCCGCCCAGTTTACCCCTGCGTTGCTGAGCTCCGCCAGGTTATCCCAATCAATCGTCTGCGCCCAATTGACATGCGCACCGGTCATCTTTGCCATATCGTCCCAGTTGATACCGGCCTCTGACATCTTGTTGAGATCAACCCAGTTTACACCGGCGTCACTAAGCTCGGCTATGTCACTCCAGTTGATGCCGGCCTTCGTCATATACTCTATATCGAACCAGTTGATCCCCTCGTCGCTCAATCTCTGGATATCGTCCCAGTTGATACCGGCCTTCGTCATCACCTGCATGTCGGACCAGTTTATGCCTTTCGTGGTAAGGGTGAAGATATCCGCCCAGTTGATGCCGGTTCCGGCCATCTCCGCCAGGTCCGACCAGTTAATCCCTTCCTGGCTCAACCTGCCCATGTCCGTCCAGTTCACTTTCGAGAGATTGGCAGTCCAGACGGTATCCTTAAGATCCTGCACCTTTCCAAAAAGCGTGTTGGTATCCGCGGTGGTCTGGTAATTCCCGAGCGCCGTCAGCATCTTCCCGGCCCGCGTATAAAGGCTCTCGGTCTGCGATGCGCCCACCGCCGTTTTTATTGCTTCGACGTCTGTCCAGTTCATCGTGTCGGTTACCGCCTTGATATCCGTTACTCCCGAACTGATCGTCGAGGTGGCAGCCGAGATATCGGCAAGCGTTTTGGCTTCGAAGGTATAGGTGGTATTGCTGGTGTAGCTATGCCCGCTATGGACAAGCGTTATATCGGCCACGTAGACTATCGAGCTGTCCGGAGACCAGCCGCCCAAGCCCAACCTGAATACGCCGCGCCCGTCAGGACTTGAGGAGCTAAGCGTAGTCTGCGGCGTACCGGCCGCGTTGTAAATACACACTGTCACGCTTGTCGGAGTCGTAACGGCATACCCGCCTACTTCAAGCCAGCTGTTTATCAGGAAAGCGTTGCTCTCAAATGTGGGGGACGAATAAATATGATACCCCGTAGAAACGATATTGAATGCCGAGCTCGTAGCGCTTGTGAGACCATCCGTGGCGGCCTGAAAAGAATAGAGATCGCCCGGCATGTCGATGGATAGACTTGTGAATTCCGCCAGCCCGCTCGAGGCGGCACGAGTAACGGTCCCGCTTAGCGTCCCTCCGGCGGGGTTACTCAGGATCGAGATGGTAATGGAATCTGTCGCGGTAGTAACCCTGTTGTCGTAGGCGTCCACCACCTCCACCTGGCAGGAGAAGGCCGTGTTCGTGTATGTTGTAGCCGGAGAGACGTAAAAATTGAGCGCCGTCGCCGTACCGTACGCAAGCGGCGTGTCGGTCGTGTATGAGGCGGCAGAATAGCCGTCATAAGATCCGCCCTTATATATATCCGCGGAGCCTAATATAGTCAGGACCGTACTGCCGCTACCGTTACCGCCCACATAGTAAGCCGCGTAAGAGGACGGCACAAATGCCGCAACAACAACGAGAACGGTAAAAACAGAAACAATGAGTCTTTTGCAAAGGCTCTTCATGAATTCTCTTTGTTAATAAACGCTTTATCGAAAGAATCTATGTCACGGCGCGGTCCTGGCTAACCTAGCGCCTATATAACTGCTGCGCGTAGACGCGTTCGCGGCGTTGGTCCTCTCCGAAATTCGGGACAACGTATCGGCGGCGTACCAATCTCCGCCCCTTTGGCCGCTTCCGGTTGCCGCTGTGTTCTCGCCGGACGAATAGCCCGGCCAATCCGCTATGTCCGCGTTGCCGGCGGAGCTCAACGCCCCGTTGCCGTGCGTGCCCGAATACGCCCTGCCCGTAGCGTTCCCAACCGTAACCACCAGCTCTCTCACGTTTCCAGACATATCCAAGGCGCCATAATAACCTCCGCCTGTAGCCAAGCGCGTTGAAGTGCCAACAGCGGCAAATTGGCCGCAACGAAGCGGCCCGGGGACATTAGCATGGGCTGCGTAAACCATATTGGCGCTCGCGGTGGAATTGACTTCCGAATTCTGCCCGGGATTTGTAATGGCGCCTACCGACTGTGTGGGGGTTACGTCTCCCCACGCATATTCCAGGTTGGTTGGAATGATATCTTTCCCGCGCGCCGCCTTTTCGAACTCGAGTTCCGTCATCGAACGTAAGGCCGCCCAATCGGCGAACGCCGCGGCATCCTGCCAGGCGATATAGTTCATCGGTATCCATTCGCCGTCGCCCGATTCGTTAAAAGTGCCGTTATTGTTAAAATCACAGCCAAAGACAACGGGCGGCGTAGTACCATTACCGCTTGCCGGGGCGCGTATACCATTCCTGGCCGCGACGGTAGTGCCGTTCGACATGACATAATAGTTGGGAATAGAATCTCCCGAGATATCCGCGACCACCCGCGCGGCCTGTTGCGTCCTGGTCAGCGTATTCAGAAAATCCCTGTACATGCCTTGCGACAACTCGTGCTTCATCACATAAAACGCGCTATACCCTTTTGGAAATCCCGCCGGGATTATAAACGCGCTATTACTTACGTCCTCACCGGAATTGCCGGCCGATTCATAGTAATACGGCCCTACTGCTGTAGAGAGGACACTGATAGCGCCCTCATCCAGTATGGCCCACGGACTTTTGCCGGATGGGCTGGATCCTTGCCTGAACCCGTAGTCGCTTGGGCTAACGCCAGAGGGTTGATTCCCGTCACCCGCAATAAAGCTCCCTGTTTCGACGTAGACCATCTCTATGCCGGATATATTTATCCGGGTATCCACGCCCCAAGCGTTAGCATCGCTTACACCGTCTGTGCCGTAGTCCCAGACTATCTGTATGGAGGTAGTCGACAGGGTAACCGCAGCCCCTGTCGATGCCGCGTGCCGTATAAAACACCCCTTCTTATCCGCGGGCACCACGATATCTATAACGGTGCCCGACCCCACCGAAAAGCCGGACGGATTGGTCCCCGATGTTTTCAGCGTCGCATGAGACCAGGTAACTCCGACGTCTGACGAATATTTGATAAATATCCATGCCGCATCGTAATTAGTTGAATCTCTCCAGGAGTTATACCAGGATATGTCGAACTGGATCGTGACTGTATTTGCTGTGGTGTCCTGACCGATTATCTGGCCGTTAGTGATCGTTATACCGTTCGCATAGGCGCATGCCACTGAAGATAAGACAAAAAACCACACCAGTGAGATCTTTTTCAATGTTAAAGACATGTCATTCCTCATAGTTACCCTTTTATGACGCAGCCCTCGCGAGACGCCCTCCGCCCGTAGAGGTGCGCGTCGACTGCGCCGCGGCGCCGTTCGTACGATCCGATACCCGCAAAAGCGTATTCGCGCCGTTCCATTCGCCGCCGCGGCCTCCGGAGCCGGCAGCCCCGCTCACGCCATTCGCGGGTGTAGCGTCTATACCCGGCCAGTCGGAATTGGTGGCGTTCCCTTCGTAGCTTGCCGTAAGCGTTAAAGTCCCGTCGCCGTGAGTCCCCGTATACACACGGCCGGTGGCGCTACCTACAGTAACCACGCGTTCTTCACAATTGCCGGAAAACTCCATCGGCCCATAGTATGCCCCGCCGGATGTAGCGCGGATCGAAATCGATGTAGCGAATATGCCGCACCGGAGCGGCCCGGTACCGCCGTCTCCATCCGTAAACGTCTGGTTATTGTAACAGCAGTTGGCGCCCGACGTCGTTATCGTCTCTGCCCCGTTCTCGGTCCCCGAAATAGTCACCGCGGCGGTAACGCTCGTCGAACCCCATGCGTATTCGCCGCTCACCGCGGCGTTTGTGCCGCGGCAGATCTTTTCATATTCAAGTTCCGTCATCGGGCGAAGGCCCGCCCAGTCGGCGTAGGCCGCAACATCCATCCACGACAGGTAATTGCACGCCCTGTCGGAACGTGTCGTTGAATGGTTTGGATGGGAACCGGTAATGGTGTGGCGGTTATTGCCGTTCTGATTGGGAAACCTGTTCGCGGCCTGCAGGGATGTCAGCATATTCAAAAAATCCGTATACTGCCCTTGTGATATCTCGTGTTTCATCACATAGAAAGCGCTGTAGCCCTTCGGGAAGGCGGCCGGTATCGTAAACACCGAGCCGCTGGCATCCTCGCCGGAGTTGCCGCCGCTCACATAGTAATACCCGTCGCTGGCCCCGGCGGTTACCGAGATGGCATCCTCGCTCGTCACGGACCATGGGTCGTTGTCGGCGCTTCCCTGCTTAAACGCGGCTGTTCCCGTAGCGTTATCCCCGGCGGAGAACACGGCTGACGGTATATAGACCATCTCGATGCCGTACACTTTTATCTCGTCGATCGTATCGGCCGCGTCAAGGTCATTGCCCGTAGGCCCCCAGTCCCAGACGAGCTGGATGCTCGTAGTGCTTACGGAGCCGATGCCGGGGCCGGAGCGCTGGATAAAACAGCCGTAACACATGCTGTCGTCCGCGTTGACCGGCGCCACTATATCGATCGCGGTCCCGGAGCCCCGCGAATACCCCGACGGGTTCGTCTGCGTCGTTCCGGTCGTCTTTAAATTCACGTGATACCAGTTGGAATCGCCGACAATCTTGTATTTGGCGAAGACCCACACGGCGTCGTAGTTGACGGAATTACGCCAGGAGTTGCTCCAGGATATATCGAACTGTATCTTGATGGTCTTTGCGGAGGCTGAAGGACCGGTGAGAGAGGTATCTGAAACGCTGAGATTGTTGGCGAAACATTCCGTGGCGGTTAAAAAAAGACAGACTACGGCAGCCAGGACGCAACCGTAAAGCAAGCTCCCGCGTTTTATCTTTCCAGATCTTTTTCGGTAGACCATTCCGATGACTTTATTTTGATCCTGTTGACTTCTATCCTCTCCTTAACCAGATCGATGTTCTTCGCTTTCGGTTTTTTCTTAAGATATACCGTGTAGCTCAGAACGGCCTTCCTTGGGTCAATCAGGTAATAGTCGTAGAGCACGGCCTGGTTATAGGTGAGGTCCGCATCGCCCGGCAGACACCTGGCGGCACGGCCGTATTCGTAAGCGGCTTTTTTATACTCTCCTTTGCCAAGATAGAAGTTGCCGAGATTATAATGCAATTTGCCGTTCTCTCTCTTCAGGGCTTCCATTGCCGGTATGGCACTCCGCATCTTATTTTTGATTGCGCTATTTTCCGTCTCCGCCGCTTTCATTTTTTTAAAATAGTAGTTCTTCTCCCGCTCCTTTTCGAATAGCGCGATCTCTTTTCCCAGCCGCTCGTTCTCCTTTTTGAGCTTTTCCGTCTCTGCGAGCAGCTCGGCCCTTTCATTCCCAAGCGCTGCTTTCGTACCTTCCAGCTCTTTTTTCAGGTCGGCCAACCTGTCTGTAAGCTCCTTTACCCGCGCGGCGTACAATGACTCTTTCGCGATGCCTTTATTGACCGCTTTCTTCAGGTCCGCGTTTTCCGACATTAATTTTTCGTTCTCCGACAAGGTCTCTTTGAACGATTTTTCCATGGACGATTCCTGCGCCACGATCACCTGGGCCTTGGCGGGATCCGCCCGCCCGGCCGAAGCGGTGGCCTCCTGCCGGGCGGGCGCATCTACCCCTTCCTGGGCCATGGCGAATGGTGTAACGGCAACGATGGCGGATAGCAGGACAGGCGCCATGCATACCGACGCCGCCACACGGATCGTTTTGCGTTTACGCATATGATGACCTTTCTCTATTTAATATTTCTTATCCGGCTTAAGTTTCTGCTCCAGCGAGAATTTTTTGTCCGCCGCATTCTCGTCGCCTTCGACGATATGCGGCGTAAGTAGTATAACTATCTCCGTCTGGGTCTTGTCTTTCGCTATATTCGAAAATACGGTGCCGACTACCGGTATGTCCATCAGACCCGGATATCCCCTGCGGGTCTTTATCAACTCATCCTTCTTGAGTCCGCCTATGATTATCGTCTGGCTGTCTTTCACTATAACGTTCGTTTCGACCAGCGTTGTGTTGACCAGGGGTACCTTCGAACCTTGCGGCGTGACGAGCTCGCCCGATTTTGACGATATCTCCGGCTTTATCGCCATCGTGATGAAACCGTCATCGTTGATGGTGGGGGTGACTTTAAACTGCACTCCGACATCTATGTAATGGATCTCCTCATTGACCCTCTGGCTTTCGCCGGTACCGATAGTGGTCGTCGTGACATAGGCGAGCTTGTCGCCTATGTGTATCCTCGCCTCCTTATTGTTGGTTATAAGTATGCTCGGGTTCGCCAGCACCTTTGTATCGACCACATGCTTCAGCATTTTGATGTCAGCCGTCAGGGCCTCTCCGCCGGCCGGCGTAACCAAGATCCTGCCTGCGCCAGCTACAGAGGCTATCGGAAAGGTGCCCGAAAAAGTAAGGAGCGACTTCCCGCCTTTCTCCAGAACGCTTTCCCAGTTTATGCCCATGTCGAGCTTTGGATTAAACACGACTTTGAGTATCCTGACGTCTATGAGAACCGCTTTCGTTTTCTTATCCAACGACGCAATGATCAACCCGACCTCTTTAAGCCTGTCCGGGAGCGCCCGCACAACAAGCTGGTTCGACCGGGCATCGCCCTGGACTGAGCCGACCGCCTTATTGTCCAGTTTCTCTTTCAGTTTATTCGCGACATCTTCGGCATTCGCGTATCTAAGGTCAAATACTTTCGTCTCAAGCGGGTGGTCCAGCCGCAGGATCGCTTCTTCCATCTGTTTTATTTTTTCGGCCGTATCGATCAGAACGACGGAGCCGGTGTCCTCGTCTATAACGACCTTCCCTATTTCACTCTTGATGTTCTTAAGCGCCTCAAGAACATATGATGGTTTGGCGTAATTAAGATAGACGATCTTAAGGCATGTTTTGTCGCTGAACTTCTTTCCGTACATCGCCATATACTCCGCTTCCGCCATCACATAGATTATGCTGTCACCCATGATCTTGTACCCAATGGCATTGGCTGTCGAGATGATATCGAGAGAATCCTTAATATTGACATTTTTGAGATAGAGCGTAACCCTGCCGGCAATATTCTTGCTTATCGAGATATTGAAGTCGCCTTTGACGGCCAGGAACTTATAGACGTCTACGACATCCATGTCCCTCAAGTCTAGGTCTATCTTCCGGCCCAGTTTTTCTTTAAGCTCGATCGGCAACGCGTCTTCCGCCCGCGACACTCCTCCACGATGATCATGCGCGACACAAACGATAAAAAGCGCCGTTATCCATACCGCCATGATCGGCCGTTTTTTTAAATATGACAGCATAGCTACCTCAAGTCAATGGTATCATCAGCGGCACCGAGCGTAACGCGATCCCTGTAAATGTTCTTTACGGTTAAACCCGAGATCCTGTCGCCTTCCTGCAGGAAATATGTCACCTTGGCCGCTATATCTTCTATCATCACATATCTCTCTTTCATATTCTCCGCCCACGATATCCCTGCCAACCTGAGGCTCTTGGCCATATCGGCCACCTTCGACAGGGAAACGCTTACATCGGCTTTCTTTTCTTCGAGCGGATTGAATATATTCCTCCCCAGCAGTATATCGATGTAATACGAATAGTCCTTGAGCGCGAAAAGGGCAGCCTTGCCTGAAACCTGCTTTTCAGCCGCGGCGCTCGCGTCAAATCTTGGTATATGTTTTAGCTGGCGCATGCCACCCGCAAAGACAAGCGCATAGATCAGCGCCAACACGATTATCGTGACCAGCAGGGCCTTATTGACGCCCGCTGCGCCCATATTGGCCATGCGGAGCGCGACCCCTCTGGCGCTCTGCGCGAACTGCTCCAACTGGCTGTCCAACGCTGGCAGTTTTTTCAATCCCGCGGCCTCCGGTCTCGTCTTCGAGAGATCGGCCTTCCCTTCGATAGCCTTCAGGAGCTCTTTTTCTGCTGAACTATTGCCGGGTTCCATTGAACATCCGATTCTTTTTGCACGACCTCCGTCACCATGTCTTTGGTAACGGTCGTCGCGGTCCTGCTCATGGTAAGCATCCTTAGGCATTTATGGCACAGCCGTATGATCCCCCGAGGATAGCCCTTGGCGTAATAATATATCTCACGAACAGCGTCGTTGTCGAATAACGGCCTGGCGTCTTTGTAGCCGGCGTGCCGGAGTCTGAAACTTATCATCTCTTTGGTTTCCTCCAGGCCGAGCGGGTTGAGGACGAATTTGAAGTCGATCCTGTCGTAGAAGTTCGATATGACCAAGAGTTTCGAATAAAGCTCGAGCTGACCGAAGAGCACGATCTGGATAAGCTTGAATTCATTCGTTTCGTAATTCAGAAGGATGCGCAGCGATTCGAGTGTTTCATAAGACAATTTTTGGGCCTCGTCGATCAAAAGAACAACGGTCCTCCTGTCGGTAAGGTTCTTATGCAGCAGGAATTTTTCAAACGCATCACGCATGCCGGGAACCGTCTGGCTGGCGAGATCCTGCGGGAACGGTATCTGAAAATTCTGGATAAGCGAAGAGAGGAATTCCTTCTCGTTTTCGAAGGTGGGGTTCAGGATCGTATGGAAAACGAACTCCTCTCTTTCGCACAACTCTTTCACGAGCCGGCGGGAGAGGGTCGTCTTGCCTGTACCGATGTCGCCAAGCAGTGCGCTTAATCCTCTTTTTAATCGAAGCTCAATTAATATGTTAGTGAGGGCAAGATCGTATTCGCGCGAGAGATACAAAAAGTCAGGATCGGGATTTGTAGAGAACGGCTCCTTATCGAACCCCATTATCTTATAGTAGCTCATAATAGTATTATTATACGGATATTAAGCTGTTTGACTATAATTCCTATTATTATATTATAATGATATCACAAGCAATGTCAAGGCAGACAGTTAAATAGTGCGGCATCAGGTTTGCTTTGAATGGATTTAAGAAGGGCCCATATGCCAATTAAGGGCCCTTCTTAAATAAGACTTAGTTAACCAGTGAACAGACCGTTTACCAGGAGCTCTTCTTTTTTGTAGAACTCTTTGATCCATAATCCCCCTGCCATGATGAGGATGCGCCGCCGACATACCTTGTTGGGGATTTTTTGAAATCCTGGACCGCCTTAAATGAAGAAAACCAATACCGTTTTCCATCGTATATGCAGCTATGTTTCCTTTCGGCGATCTTGATACCCGCAACCGGACAGATAGTGTTCTTCGCATCCGCGATCACCATGCTTCTTGCATGGCTTGCTTTTACATCAAGTCCCATAACCGTTAAACTGGCTAAAAAAGTGACTGCAATAAAAATTGCGACCGATTTTTTCATACAGCATCACCCCCTTTTTTTAGCTTTCACAAATCCTATCACCGATCCTCTGTCCTGTCAATAATAAAATCAGGCGAACGCCGCATTAATGATATCGTGTTTTCCGACGACACCGACGAGTTTCTTCCCGTCATATACGGGTATCGTATGTATCCTTTTTTTATGCATGAGGCTTATCACTTTCCCGATCTCCGCATCCTTCTGGACCTTCAATACGGTCTTGCCGGCTATAGCGCCCACGGGAAGATTCGCGACTGTTTTGAGTTTTTCGGCTGCAAAAATCCGTCCCGAGAACGCCTTGTCCAAAAATCCAAGGAGATCCGTGGTCGTCAGCACGCCCTTGACTTTTTTCTTGTCGCCTTTTTTGACTACAAGTATGCCGTTTATCCGGAACCGGAGCAAAAGGTGCGCCGCCTGGCCCACCTTCGTATCTTCGGATACTACGACTATGTCTTCCGACATTATGTTACTTAAGGTCGCTCGTAACATGTTTCATCCGTTCTTTAAAAATCCTGATCTCCCCTGTCGGCTTCGGTATCTTCGTCAGCTGCTGCCTCGCTGCCGGCCGCCGCCTCTTCCTGGCGCTGTTCCCTGCCTATGTTGTCCGCTTCAATATCCTCCGTAGGGGGCTCACCCCCTCTATCCATCTCCGCATCCTCATCTCCCGCGGACTCTACGGCAGCCGTGCGCTCGGCAGCCATCTGTTCGGTATACGAATCGGATTCGTCATCGGCAAAACAGCTGCCGGAGAGGGGAAAGACGGCCGCCAGCAGAAACATCTCCCAGAAAATAATTGCGCGCCTCATTGTTCGACCGTCATACTTACCAGCTTTGACTGCGAATACTTATCGGAATTGGGATCATACATACCGGGGTAATATTTAACGGTCACATTGTCACCGACCTGCATGTCGTCAAGGTCTATCATGTCGTCCCCTTTAAATATCCTCGGGTGCGCGGGAAGATCGTTGAAAGTCAGTTGTTCGTAAACAATATTTATATCGTCGACCATGTATTTTATTGTCAGGTTCCGATCCAGCTCGTTGACAGCCTCGACCTCTCCGTCGATGACCTTCGTCTCTTCTTCAAAAGCACAAAGACCGCCGGCGCAAAGGACCGCGCCTGTCGCCACAACCGCTGCGATAAAAACCGTTCTCAGTCCGCGCATCGTGTGAACCTCCTTTATTTGTGGATATCTTATCACCGATACCGATAAAAATCCATAAATATCACTGATTCATTGTACGATTAGAAGCACTGTACTTCGGGCGTTCACAATATAGAAGCCGGGAGGATCTATGGCTACTTCTTTGCCGTCGGCCATGATATCGTCCTCACCCTCCAGACTGGTATCGATCTTGCGGTACCATCGCTTATCAGGCGCCGGAACAGGAAGCTTCACATGCTTGGATAGATAATCCGCGTTAAAGATCACAAAAAATTGCGCCCTTTTTTCTTTTTGCGCATATATATACAGCGCCAGCATCCTTTTCCCGGCGTCGCTCCAGTCGGAAAACTCAAAGTTCTCCCCCATCCATTCATAACGATAACGATCGGCGCCAGACAATGCGCCGCCGAAAGAAGAATGCCTCACCCGGAGCGCGCTGTTTTTTTTCACCGTCGCTATCAGTTCACGGCAAAACCTCAGGATGTCGGAGTTCTTTTGCGCAAAGGTCCAGTCGAACCAGCTGATCTCGTTGTCCTGGCAATAGGCGTTATTGTTGCCGGACTGACTACGCATAAATTCATCGCCGCCGAGCAGCATCGGAACGCCGGAAGAGAAAAAGAGGTAGCAGAGGTAATTTTTCGCGAGCCGTTTTCTCAAACGCACTATTTCGGCATTGCCGGTATCGCCTTCTATTCCGCAATTCCATGAATTATTTTCGTTCAACCCGTCCCTGCTATCCTCGCGGTTCGCCTCATTATGTTTACCGTTATAGGAGACCAGGTCATTTAAGGTAAACCCGTCATGGCTCGTGATAAAATTTATGCTGTTGTGCGCGTTTCTGCCGTCGGGGCCGTAGATATCCGGGGATCCGGAGAGACGGTACCTGAGGTCGCTTATCTGGCCCGGATCGCCCTTGCCGAATTTTCTCAGCGTATCCCTGAACTTGTCGTTCAATTCCGACCATTCGACGGGGAAATTGCCGACCTGGTATGTTTCGAGATCCCACGGTTCGGCTATCAATCGTATATTGTTCAGGGCCGGGTCCTGCCCTATGACATCGAAGAACGGGGATGTGGCGCTGAATTCCTCTTTACCTCGGCCCAAGACGGAGGCAAGATCGAACCGGAAACCGTCGACATGCATGACGCCGACCCAATAGCGCAGGGAATCGAGTATAAAACGTATGACATACGGATCGGAAGCGTTGAGACAATTGCCGCACCCCGAATAATTCTCATAGTAGCGCCCCGGCCACGTGTCGGCGCCTTTAAGGCGATAGTAGGTGGGATTATCGATGCCCCTGAAGCATACCGTGAGCCCCAACTCGCTGCCTTCACCGGTATGATTATAGACGACATCCATGATCACCTCTATGCCGGATTTATGCAGCTCTCTGACCAGCGTCTTGAATTCGTTCACCTGGGACCCCAACGACGCGCCGGTAGAATATCCGGATGCCGGCGCGAAGAAACCGATCGTATTATACCCCCAGTAATTCTTAAGCCCCTTTTCCAGGAGAAAATCTTCATGATAAAACTCCTGCAGCGGCAGAAACTCTACCGCCGTTATGCCGAGCTTTTTGAGATGCGGTATCTTTTCGATGAAACCAAGATAAGTGCCCGGGTTGCTGACCCGGGAGGAGTAATGGGCCGTGAAGCCTTTCAGGTGGGTCTCGTATATGATCAATCTCTCGGGAGGGATATCGGGGCGTTTGTCGCCCTGCCAGTCGAACGCATCATCGACAACGATAGATTTCGGGACTATATGCGCATTATCGCGCTTATCAAACGACAGGTCCAGATATTTCGAGCCGGCCTTATACGCGAGAAGGAGGTTCTCTTCATTGACAAACCTCCACGATAACGCTTTCGCATACGGATCTATCAGCAGCTTATGAACGTTGAATCTCATCCCGTTGGCGGGGTCGTAATCTCCATTGACCCTGAAACCGTACGCCTGGCCCGCCTTGAGAGCGTACACGAACGTGTGCCATATATACTGCGTCCTGTTCTCAAGTTTAATGACATCGGTGGTTTTTCCGTACGGCAGGTCGAACAGTACGAGATATACGTCCTTTGCGTGTTTGGAGTATAGCGCGAAATTTACGCCGTCATTATCGAGCGTGGCGCCGAGGGGGTAATGCTTCCCGGGTCCGGTCTTCTTTGTAGTGCGATGTATGATCCTTTGCTTAATCACCGAAACCTATGCCCATCAATTTCGTATACCGGACAAGAGGCATGTCGGGAGATACGGTCTTCAATTTCCCGATCGCTTTGTTGATCGGGATATCCGTCATCCGGTTACCCCTCAAAGCAACCATCCGTCCGAATTTCTTTTCCAAAACCATCGTTACCGCCTCGCTCCCGTATCGTGTGGCAAGGATCCGGTCGAATGGCGTCGGGATCCCGCCTCGCTGGACATGCCCGAGTATGGTAGCGCGTGTTTCCAGGTGCGTCGCCTTCTCCACCTGTTCGGCAAGACGGTTAGCTACCCCGCCCAGCCTGATCTTGTCGGGGGATGTTTCTACAATCCTCCGTACCGTCATCTCGCCACCTACGGGCCTTGCGCCTTCGGCAACCACTACGATGCTGAAACGTTTTCCGCTCATGGCCCGTTCGTCCAGTTTTTTACAGACTTTCCCGATATCATATGGTATCTCGGGGATCAATATCACATCACCGCCGCCGGCAACGCCCGAATAGAGAGCGATCCATCCCGCATAACGGCCCATGACCTCCACGACCATGACCCGGTGATGAGACTGCGCCGTCGAATGTAATTTATCGATCGCCTCCGTAGCCGTAACGATGGCCGAATCGAAGCCGAATGTCAGGTCGGTCCCGGACAGGTCGTTATCGATAGTCTTCGGCACCCCCACTATGTTAAGACCACTTTCGGCTAATTTCGACGCTATGGTCAATGTCCCGTCGCCGCCGACCGTGATCAACGCGTCGAGATTGTGCTTTTTATAATTTTTTATAGCCTGGCCGGACACATCCTTGCATATGATCTTTCCGCGCTCTTCGACAGAATATTTATATGGATTGGCTATATTTGAAGTACCGAGTATAGTACCGCCCACGCTCAGGATGCCGGATACGTTACGGCTTTTCAGCATAACCGCCTTGTCATGGATCAATCCGCCAAAGCCATCCAGGAAACCTACTACCTTCATCTTATAAGCGTCAACGGCTATCTTAACAACAGCCCGTATCACGACGTTCAGGCCCGGACAATCTCCGCCGGCCGTCAATATCCCGATTCTTTTTATCTTATTGTTTTTTTGTTTTGCCGTAAAGCCCCCCTTCGACAGGTACGTTCCAGATTTCTTTAGCATACTCCCATATGGTCCTGTCGCTTGAGAATTTTCCTGAACGGGCCACATTTACAACGGACCTTTTTGCCCACCCTGCGCTGTCTTTGTACGCTATGGAGATATCGTCCTGGACACCGCAATAATCGTCAAAATCGGCGCACACGAAAAAATTATCCTGATGCCGCAATGAGCCTATGATAGAGTCAAACAGCCCGAATTCCACCGGCGACAAGAAATTACTTCTTATAAGGTCGAATACCTCCTTAAGGGCCGGAGAGCGGTCAATGAATAACTGCGGGTCGTAGCCGCTAATCCTCATCGCCTCGATCTCGTTCGCTTTAAGTCCGAAGAGAAATATGTTTTCGCGCCCGACCTCCTCGGCGATCTCGATATTGGCGCCGTCGTATGTTCCTACGGTAAGGGCGCCGTTTAGCATGAACTTCATACAGCCGGTGCCCGAGGCCTCGGTGCCGGCTGTCGATATCTGCTCCGACAGGTCGCTTGCAGGAAATACCTTCTCGGCGAGGGAGACGCGGTAATTCTCGAGAAAGATCACTTTCAGCCTGTTGCGCATATCTTTGTCCCTGTTGACCACGTCGCATATATTGTTAATGAATTTGATCACCAGCTTCGCCATGAAATAGCCCGGAGCCGCCTTGCCGCCGAACATAAACGTTCTGGGAACAACCGCCTGCTTCGGGTCTTTCTTGATTCTGACATACTGCGCCAGGACGTACAGGGCCAGTAAGAGCTGGCGCTTGTATTCGTGTATCCGCTTTACCTGGACATCGAAGAGCGAGGCCGGATCAATCTCGACGCCGGTGGTCCTGCGGATATAATGGGCAAGGCACTTCTTGTTCAGCGCCTTTATATCCTGCCACTTCTTAAGAAAAGACGCGTCGGACTTGTACGCCTCGAGATCCTTCAGCCGGGACAGGTCGGATATCCATGCGTCGCCGATCGCCTCGGTTATCAGGGCGGACAGGTCCGGGTTCGCTTTCTGCAGCCACCGCCTTTGCGTAACGCCGTTGGTTTTATTGTTGAATTTCTTCGGGAAGAGCCGGTAGAAATCGGCGAAGAGGTTCGTCTGGATAAGCCGCGAGTGGAGCTCGGAGACCCCGTTCACCGAATGGCTTCCGATAACGGCGAGATTCCCCATGCGGATCCTCCTGCCGCCGTCTTCGTCGATGATCGACATGCTTCTCAGGCGGTCATTGTCACCGGGAAACTTTGCCGCCACTTCCCGCAAGAACCGCAGGTTTATCTCGTAGATGATCTGCAGGTGGCGCGGTAGCATCATTCCGAACATATCGACCGGCCACGACTCCAGCGCCTCCGGCATGATCGTATGGTTCGTGTAGGCCACCGTCTTCACGGTAATGCGCCACGCCTCATCCCACCCGAGCTTTTCCTTGTCGATGAGTATCCGCATCAGTTCGGGAATAGCGATCGCCGGATGCGTATCATTAAGTTGAATGGCGACCTTGTCCGGGAAAGCGGAAAGATCGGTGTTCTCCGACTTAAAACGGCGGACGATATCGGCGATCGAAGCCGCCGTAAAAAAGTATTCCTGCTTCAACCGCAGTTCTTTTCCTTCATTATTATTGTCGCTCGGGTAGAGTACTTTTGATATGTTCTCGGTCAGGACCTTATCGTATACGGCCTGCTCATAATCGCCTTCATTGAAATATCTCAGGTCAAACTCTTCCGTGCTGTGCGCCGACCACAAACGCAGCGTATTAACGATGTCGTTCCTGAAGCCGGGTATCGGGATGTCGTACGGCATCGCGAGAACATCGCCGGTATCGGCCCATTCCACCCTGAGATCGCCCTTTTCGTCATGGTACATACGCGTATTTCCGTAAAACTTCACTTTGGACGCATGTTCGGGCCGTGCGAATTCCCACGGATTATCATGGCTTAGCCATGTATCCGGAAATTCGACCTGCTGTCCGTTCACGATCTTCTGGTTGAAAATCCCGTATTCATACCGTATGCCGTAACCATGGGCCGGGATACCGAGCGTCGCCATCGAATCCAGGAAACACGCGGCGAGCCTCCCCAGACCGCCGTTACCAAGCCCCGCGTCGGCTTCGCATTCGCGCAGTTCCTCGATATCAAGCCCTACTTCCTCGACGGCATCCTTCGTCTGTTCCATAAGACCGAGGTTCAGCATATTGGTCCCGAGAAGACGCCCGATCAGGAATTCCAGCGACAGATAGTACACTCGCTTAAGATTTTTCTTATGATATCTCTGCTGGGTCGCTATCCAGCGCTCTACAAGCCTGTCCCGCACGGCCATAGACACGGCCAAAAAATCATCGTAGGCCGTGGCCGTATATTCGTCTTTCGCGAGGGCATACGCCAGGTTGGATTGGAACGACCACGCTATCCCATCCTTCGTAATGTCCTTACCTATCCTGGATATGTCCGGCTTCTTGTTATTATTCTTCGTAAAAAACCTCTTTCAACAATAAAAGGGCAAGGCGAAGTCAAAATATCCTTCACCTTGCCCTAGTAGGCCGTAACTGTGCGCTGAAGAAAAGTGGATTATTTGCAATACTCCGCCTCAATAGCCTTTTCCGCTTTTAACCAGTTATCCAGATCGCGTCCCGGCTTGCCGTCAACGGCATAAGTGCCGCATGCGATAACGACTGATAATGCTAGAGCCAAAAATAACGTCGCTCTCCTCATGTACACCTTATATAGTACGGACTGCACTCCTAATTAACTATATTGGAAAACGATGCCTTTGTCAACGTTTTTCGGCATTTGGTTTTTTTCCTGTAGGCGGTACGCTTGACAATTTTAGAATATGTGGTAGATTTATACTATAGCGTTATATTATGCTATATATAAAATAAAAGAGTGCTATATGAAAATAAATATTGCCGCCGTTACTGTGCTCGTTCTTTCATATTTTATAATAACTGCCGGCGATTCTTTTGCCGAAACCAAAGTTACTACCTTCAACGGCGAGGTGTCTGTTATAGTCATAAAAGACGGCAAAGAGACCGAAAATAAAGTCGTCCTGAAGGCCGGAGAAGCTGTCATGAGCAAGCGCGCCGCGGACAGGATCGCTCTTCAAAAAGCGGCGGTGAGTTGGAAGGATATAGGCCAATTTGAACAGGATATCGTCGCCAGGGAGCCGTTCTCCAGGTTGTACATAGATAACATATGGGCCGCGAGGATGAACGGCGTAATAAAGCTTGTGAGGGAAAAGACCGGCGAAAACCCGTCCCTGGATGCGGTTCTTGAAGCCCTGGGGTTGCCAAAACAGAGGCCTTCGGGCGCAGGCGTATACAGGATGTTGTCGGACCAGAAAGATAAGAACGCTCAAGTCCCTTATGTGGACAAGAACCTTAATGAATATATGGACGCCAAAGGGGCAATGCACAATAACCCTTATTTCAACCCCACGGTTGCCCAGGACCAGCCTGATATAATAGTCCCGGTAAGCGCCGGCTAGCTATTCTGTTATAACGATACCTTCCCCTGCCAGGGATTTCTTAAAATTTTTATACATGCTTTCGTCGCCGGACAGAGGCGCAAAGGAAATACTCTGCCGCAAACTCTTCGCGATTAAATAATACGCAAGTCCTTTCTTCAGGGCCGCTTTCCTTGCGGCTTCATCCTTATCGCTAAGCCCCAGCCTGAAGAGAAAATACGCGTATGCAATCTGCCGTAGCGCATTGCGCGGCTCTCTTAACGCGGCCTCCTTGAACGATTTGTCAGCGGCCCCGTAGTGTCCGGCCCAGGATTCAAGCTCCCCCCTAGAAACGAGATAGAGGCCATTGTAAGGATTTAACTTTATGGCCCTATCTATAGCCCCGAGCGCCGCTTCATACACAGGCTGCTTATTTACATAATCGCGCCCGGCGCTTTCCCTGAATATCGAATAATACTGCCTGAAATACAGGCCGTCGTTCAAGGGGTCGAGCCTCTGGGCTGTCTCATAACTCTTATTATCGGTCTTATCCTCGACGATCTTTTCCGCCATGTAGGGCCTTGCTACCGTAAAAGCCGCGTAAAAAAACAAGAGGACGGCTACAGACGCGCATAGGGCCTTCGACCCCCCGGATATCAGAGTTATTATGGTTCTAAGCGGGCGCTTATCTTCTTTGTCTCCGGGGCGGATCGTTGAAACCGCCAACGCCAGGATAACGATAAAAAGCGATGATATAGCGTTGGCGTGCATGCAAAAATCTACCGAGTTATGCAGTAACAGGTAAAAGGATGCCGTAAGGACGCTGACGCCGATATAATGATAATAAATATCCCGCGCGCGTTTCGTATTTAATGAAAGCATTATAAGGAAAATAACGAGCGGTAAGAGCGCGATAACGGCGCAGAGAGGTCCTATCTCTATCACGAACTGCAGCAGGTCGCTATGGAGATACCTGTAAAAATCCGTCCCGGGATTGGCCATATAGTAAGGAAAGACCAGCGAAAACGCGCCCAGGCCTATCCCTGTGAGCGGGTAGTCGCCCAGGATCCTGGACGCGCTGACATATAATTTTAATCTGTCAGCCGACAAGTCATACGAATATAATGTGCCGAGCTCCCTTACAGCCCGTCCGAGATCTATCCAGTTCAATAAAAGATAAGAGACGAATATCCCCAGGGACAGGATAAATACCAGGCATTTCCATTTTTTCTGCCGGGCCGACAATAAAATGAAAAATGAGAGGGAGACGATAAAGAAAGCCATCCCCGCCCGCGATTTGGACAGGAACAGGGACGAGACCATGACGGCAAAAGAGCAGGCCAGTAACAGCGTTTTCTTGTTAAAAACGTTTTCCAGCATGGCTGCCAGCATCTGTTTTAATGACAGGTCCCACGAAATTCGAGCGCCTTCATAGACGCTAACAAGGAGCCTGCCCAGGGCGATGAACGATATCATGGATACGTAACACGCGAAATAATTTCCATAGGCAAAGCTTCCGAAAATATCCCTCCCCGGGAATTCTTTCAACCAGTATATCTTATCCGCGCCGGTCACAAGTTGGAGTATGCCGAGGACGGAGACCGCGGATCCGGCCGTTATTATCTTGTATATGATACGGTCGGCGTCATCCCTGTTCCTTATATTGACGGCAACCGACGCGAATAACGCGAAATAGACCAGCAGCAGTTTGAGGGCAAGATACGTCTGATAAGGATATAGAGTGGTCTTGAAATATAGCTGGTAAAAGAGGCATGCGGCGAATGCCAGGAAGAAGATATTAAGGACGCTCTTCCGGTAATAAACGGCGCCTTCTTTGATGGATCTTAATACGGTGAGGAAAAAGAGGAGCGCTATGGACAGTTCTAGCAGCGTGCCGGACCAAACGTGGACGGAACCGAAGGCGAGCGGCGCGAAGAATATTATAAAGGTAAGGGTTAATGATATCGATCTATTGAGCAATCGGCCACGCTGCTTTTTGATTTTTTGGGGGCGCGTCGTCGCTCCCCGACGAGTAGTAATCCTTGTAATATTTGTGGTAATATTTGTACTTGTAGTAAGAGCTCTTCTCCATCTGCGAAAAGTTTATTATCATCCCGGCGACCCTCGACCCTATGGCGAGAAACTTGTCCCTTACCTTTTCCAGGACCTTTACGCTTACCGTTCCGTATTTAGTCACCAGCACGGTAGCGTTGACGATCTTTGACAGGACGACAGCGTCGGATATGTTAAAACAAGGCGGCGTATCGATGATTATCTTGTCGAACTTCAGGGATAGCTCATTGAGAAGCGTCTGCATCCTGTCGGAACTTAAAAGTTCCAACGGGTTTGGTGTTTTGGAGCCGCTTGGCATGAGGAACATATTGTCATAACGGGTCTTCCTTATCGCTTCCTCTATCGAAGCGCCTTCTACAAGGATGTTCACCAGGCCGGGCGTCTTATTCATATTAAGGAGGGTATGCGCGCGCGGCTTCCTTACGTCGGCGTCCAGGAGCAGGGTCTTGTAACCGCTCTTGGCAAGAAGGAAAGCCGTATAGCCTGCGGTGAGGGATTTGCCTTCCTTCGGGAGGGTGCTTGTAAAAAGCACCGTCTTCAGTTCGTCCTTCGGAGCCGAAAATATTATATTCGTCTTTATGCCCCTTATCGAATCGGATGCGCCCGGGTCTTTGTCTATTTCGTTAAAATCCTCGTTCAATTTGGATGCCGGAGGGGTATTCTTGAGCACGGGGAAATCTCCCAGATACGGCAGTTTCAGTTTTTCTTCAACGTCTTCCTGGCTCTTCACGGAATCGTCAAGATACTCGGTCAGGAATATCAGCCCCAGGCCCATAAAGACCGACAGTAAAAACCCTATTAAGATGTTCTTCGTCTTCTCCGGCCTCACCGGCTTTCCCGGGATCTCGGCGTAATCGATGACCCTTATATTGTTCGCCTGGAGCCTGCCGGCCAGGTCGGCTCGAAGGCTGGACATTATCCTGGCCGTCTCGGCCTTCATCTCATCGTTGATGAATTTAAGTTTGGTATTCAGGGCCGTTATCTTCGGGTGCTTATCCTTATAACGCTTGCTCAGATTAGCCAGCTCAGACTCTATCCCTATCCTATCGCTTCTTAATTTTTGCAGGGTCTGGTTTTGCACTATCGAAGGGAGGCTGTCCATGGATTCTTCTTTTGAAAGCTCTTTCAACTGCCCGTATATAGTATGGCTCTCTATCTCCCGGGCGTCTTTCGGGAAGGCCCTCAATATCTCCTTCGACATAAAGAGCATGCTCTCGATATTCTGTTCTATATAAAGGCCTACCAGGGTATTGGCTATCCTGGCGGCCATTTGCGGATCCTTGTAGTCCACGTTTATCTTGACGAGCCGCGCGTTCTTTATCGGTTCGATTATCACGATATCTCCGAGCGCGTTTTCGGGAAACCCCTCCTTGAAATCTTTAAGCGACCCGAGATCGAGCGCCTTGACTACCTTTTTCAATAATGCCTTGCTCTTCAATATTTCATATTGGGTAAAGTAATAATCCTGCCATCCTATCGCCGGCATTATGGCTTCTCTCGTATTGCCGGCGGAAAGCGACATCTGGGGTTTCTCTATAAGTACCAGCGATGTGGCGCGGTATATGGGGATCTGCTTGAATGTAAAGACGACGTCCAGGAACATAACGATCGCCATGACGGAGATAAGGATCCATCTCTTGACGTATATTATATACAGGTATTTTTTTAGATCGAATTCCTGTTCCTGCGTCATCACCCCAAATCCCGCGCTTCGCATATCAGAAGAGCCTTTCAGGAATATAAACCAGGTCGTCCGGTTTGAGAGTCACGTCTTTCTGCCTACCGTTTATTATATTATCTATCTTCGGATCCATCGATATCTTCTTGCCGTCAGCGCCTGCCCTGACTATCCTCGTACCCCCTATGGACGCGTAACCGGTAAAGCCTCCGGCCAGGGATATAGCCTCCAGAAGGGTGACGTCCTTGTCCTGGGGAAAGGGATACGACCCCGGCTTTTGTACGCACCCCAGCACCAGCACGTTCCTCTGGTGATACGTCTTCACGCTGACGTGGACGTATGGATTTACGATATAGTCCTGCGCGAGGAGTCTTGTGATCTCGTTCTCTACGTCCGACTTATTGAGCCTGGCCACCTTTACCGCGCCTAAAAGCGGGTAGGTGATCGTCCCGTCCTCTTTCACTTCAAATTCGCCGCTTAAGTCCTGCTCTTCATAGACCTGTATGCTCAGGGTATCCCCGGCCGAGATCTTATAGGATCCGCCCGGGCCGCTTTGAGATGAGACAGGTTTCTCGTCCGGATATGCTATTTGATTTAATGATAATGCCACAAGGAGGAAAAAAACAACCTCGAGGATCTTTTTCATATTAAAAGCTCAACTTAGCGCCGCCCGATACCCTGCTGTTTCCGTATTCGATGTCCCTGAAATTCGAGACCTTGAATTTATATTGATATTCTACATAAGCGGCAAGCCAACTCTTTATGTCGTAGGTCGCCCTCACGTTAAACCCAAGCAGGTTGTCGGTCCTCTTCTTGATCTCTCCGGTTGACGTAACGGTCTCCTGCGGGTAGTCGCTTCTGACATAAAACACGCTTCCGCGGGCGACAAGATTATTGGAGATATCGTGATTTACCGAAAGGTAGGCATTGGCGCTTTTGAAATATCCGACGTCTTCGTATACCGATTCATTTATGTCATACGACGCCAGGATCTGCACTGTGGTCTTTTGCGAAAGGAGGTAATCGTAGACCGCTTCGGCTACGGCGCCCTGAGTGTTCTTCCTGGCGGTCGATTCATAATAACGGTACTGGTAGCCGGCCTTAAGGTATACGGTCGACTTCGCCGTCAGCTTTCCCTGGACGCCTGCGCGAGCCTGTTGGAATATCGAGCTGTAATTCAGGCCCTCGTAATAATCGATGATTCCCAGATTATACTCTCCGGTAAACGACAACTTGGGCGAATTATGCCAGTACAGTATCGGGGAGAACCTGTGCTCGAAATAACTGTAGTCCCGGTATGACTCATTGATATAATGCTGCAGTACCTGGTCATAACTTAACTCGAGCGAGGTCTTCTCGCTCGCGTCCCATCGCATAGTCGCGTCAAAACCGTTAGCTATCCTTTTTACAAAATCATTCGTCTCGCTCGTCGCCGGATCCGAGGTCGGGCGGAAGGTATCGCTAAACCTGAATTTTATGCGGCCGTTCCTGGCGAGCTCCATGCGCGCTTCTACGGCCTGGTTGATACGGTTCTCTTTATTCTTTTTTCCATATAGAAAAATGTCCGCGTTATAGGAGGTATAGAAGAGGCTGTCGGAATTGCCGTAATAAAAAGTCGCTGAGGGGCTCAGCGTCGTTATAAAATCGTCGATCGTCGCGTCTTTGGTGAGGTAGATGTTGTCGTCGTATCTCTCTTCCGCGTTAAAGCTACACCTGAACCTCTTTTCCTGCAGAAGACCGAAAGCCTCGCCGTCTTTGGGCGCTTCCAGATAGCGCACGCTTTCGTCAAGCGCGGACTTGTCGGAGGCCGCATATGCGGATCCCGGCGATAACATAATCGATCCGGCAGCCGCCAGGATTAAAAAGATAAAAAGACTGTTTCGTGATGTTTGCCGTGATTTTGTCATATGATTAGCGATGTCTCGTTAAGAGTATATCATAATGTGCGTTTAAATCAAATACAAATACCGCCTGTTTTTTACTTAAGCCGCGCCTTCAGAACATGGTAAATAAATACGGGCGTCGAGACCAGGTTCCTTTTCCACATCCTTCGGGGTTCTCTGAAGAACCTGAAGAGCCACTCAAGCCCGATCCACTGCAAAAATACGGGGCCCCTATTCTTCGTGCCGGCATAGTAATCGAAGGCCGCGCCTATAGACGCTATTACTTTAGCGTTCAGCCTATCCCTGTTCTCATATACCCACTTCTCCTGTTTAGGAGCGGTCATGGCGACCCATAGAACATCGGGATTGGCGCTATTGATAAGCTTTATAGATTTTTCATTCTCCTCTTGGCTGAAATCTCCGAATGGAGGAGCGTAAGACCCCGCTATTTCGATGTTGGGGAATTCCCTGCCTACCTTGTCCGAGAGCTTTTTCAGGACATCGTCGGTGCATCCGTAAAAAAAATATCTGTTTTTACCGTTCTTATTTAGAAAATCGCTGAGCCCGGCAAGGAGATCCGATCCCGTGAACCTCCTTTTTATCATCCCCCCCAGGAATCTTGAGGCCATAACGATGCCGAGCCCGTCAGGAATGACTATTTCGGAGTCGAGCATGGCTTTCCTGAACAGGCCGTCCCGCAGAGTCACTACAGCCGCGTTAGGGTTTATGGTAGACACGACTTTTTTATCTTTTCGCCTTATGGCTGTAGTCAATTCCATGTAAACGTCTTCCGGCGCCCGGGTATCGACTAAAATATCCAGTATCTTTTCCTTATCCATCCTTACCCCTGTTTATTACTTTACTATATATGTCTACAAGGATCTTATAATTTACATCCGGAGAAAATCTCTCTTCGTATTCTCTGCGTGCGGAGCGCCCCATCTCCATGCATGCCTTATCATCTGTGATGATCTTTTCAAGCTTTGAGGCAAGATCATGCGGGTCATTCATATCAAATAACAGGCCGGTCTTGCCGTCGCTCACCATTTCGCCGATGTTGTCGATGCGCGATCCCACTACGGGCTTCCCCATGCTGAACGCTTCGATTATCACCGTCGGGTGCATCTCGAACCACCTTGACGGCACTATGACGCATTTCGCTTTCTGCATTATCCTAAGCATCTCATCGTGGTTCACATTATTCAATAACTCCACCGCTGAAAGGCCGTTATTCTTTATCGCCTTTTCAATAGAATCTTTTGCCTGGCCGTTGCCGGCGATCTTGACGGGCGCGTCTATCCCTCTTTCGACCTTAAGGATACGCAAAGCCTCCATTAAAGTATCCGTCCCTTTACGTTTATTGAGTCTTCCGGCAAACAACAGGTAGGGATCACTGTCTTCGTCCGATGCGGGAATTCCATGTACAAAATTGCTTTTTACCGATATCTTATCCGGAGATATGCCGCAATTTATCAATCTCTCTCTGGCATTGTTCCCAAGCGCTATGTACGCGTCTATGCCTTTATCGGTGATCTTTCGCAACCTGTGGAATACGGCCGAAAAGACCGCCGGCAAGGTGCGTATCCAGGGAGATTCGCAGCATCCGCATAGCGCGCCCCTCCAGGGAAGCTTGCCAAGGCACAGCGTGCATACCTTTTCTTTTCTTACAAAGATGCCGTTAGCGCAAAAAAATCTGAAGTTATGTACGGTCTGGACGACCGGGACACCCGCGTCTTTGCAAGCGTAATACGCCGACGGAGATACCAGGTACCATATATTATGAAAATGGGCCACATCCGGCTTTTCCCGCTCTATTAAAAGCCTCAGCTCTCTATAAGTCCTGCGCGACCATATAACACTTGCGGCTGTATGGAGCCTTTTCTTGTAGCCGCCTATCTCATCGTTGTGCCGGCAATAGGTAACCACCTTCACGCCCTTTTTATTCAGCAGGGCCAGCTCATTCTGGAATACTATATTCTCTCCTGAAGGGGCGGAGGTCTTGTAAAAATTATGGACAAGCAGTATCTTCATTTAAATACCCTGAATATATATCTGGTCGGAGGCAATATACATTTCAACAATTTCGACGTAACGCGTTTTTCTTCCGGGTCATTGGATAGTTCGTGGTATAGAGGAAGATATTTGTCGACGCGGAATCCCGTCTCTTCCAGCATATCGATCATCTCTCTCCTGGAATAGGCTACGCTATGCGGCAAGTGCCAGAAACCCCTGTGATACAGGTATGCAAAGTCCAGGATCGCCGATCCTCCCGGCCTCAATACATCATAGATAGCCGCCAAAAGCTTTTTTTCGTGATCCCGGCCGGAGATCAGCGTATCGTTACATAAAACAACGTCGAAGATATCCTTTTTGAAAGGTGGCTTAAGATAATCGCATCTCGCAATAAATATGTTTGTCCTTTTTTTCTCTATGGATTTCTTAGTGAGATAGCAAACTGAGTCGACCGAGATATCGCACAAAACTGCCGTCTTCGACTTGACGGCGATCTCCCAGGAAAACCTGCCGCTCCCCGCGCTTATATCGCAAAAACTGCCGATATGCTCCGGGATAAGTTTGTTCAACATGTATATATGTTTTTTCAGCTTCTTCCTGTAGTTTTCCGGGACCGACAGGCCCCACGGAGAAGGATCTTCTACCCGCCTGAAGGGCTCATCGAACAGGCGATTATAACAATCGATGCTTCTATTCTCAACGACGCCGCCGCGGCGCCGCGCGAATTTTTTGGCGGGCATTAGATCAACGCAGATGCCGTCCAATATCTCAAATGTTCTTTTACATCCCGGACAGCGCACATTATCGTCCCTTGACACGCCTCGGCCGCAATCGGGGCAGGCCAAAAGATCGATGAACTCCGTTAAACTAACCTTGGATCGTCCGGTCATTTATGGATTCCCATAATTCGGAATTGGTGCAATAAACAATATTATCCGTCGATTTGACAAATTTCAGAAAATCTTCCAGCTTGCTCCATAGACCGAATTTTTCTATTTCCCATGAGTGGCCCCAAAGATGGAAAGATCCGCCGTTATTTTTTAAATCTCTCAGCAGGCCGGAGGCGCATCTTGTAAAATCGGTCATACCTCCGGCATTCTTCGTGATATTAGCGAGGCTTTCGCCGTCCATCCTTTCAACGCTGGTCAAAAGGCATGTGCGCAAAGGCCGGTCGTAAACCTGAAGGGTCGTATACAGCAGCCCTTTATCCAGGTCTGCGATCTCCTTGGTCCGCATGTATCCGGTTGTCCTGGCAAAATCAAAACCGCTCTCCAGGACCGCCTTCAATAAAGCTTCATTAAACTTACCTCTTGGAAAACAGAAAGAACCCACTCGCTTTCCCAGGAGATCCTCAAGCAATCTTTTGCCTTTTTCTATATCCTGCCTGGCTTTATCTAAAGGAATGCGCGTAAGCACATTGTGAGAATACGTGTGAGCCCCTATTTCGAACGTATTATCAAGATGCCTTATCTCTTCGGGAGAAAGGATGTCTTTCGACTCTTTGTTCGCTATTGAGATGTAGAACGTCGCCTTGACTCCGTACCGCGCCAGCAGATCAGCCAATTTCAGGTCAAAGCGGCTGCCGTCATCCCAGGAGCTTGTAAACAGTATTCTGTTTTTGCCGGAAAAGCTTGATAGCTCCAATGCCTACCCCCATAATAAAATAAAGATTTGCCGCCAGGAACGGGCATTCCAAAAGCGGCCCGAAAAACGCTATGATCATAAAAGCCCAATAATAGACGAGGCAAAATGTTATTATGTTCCTTTTGTGGTCTTCCATGCCGGGTTCGACCTGTTTTAAGAAGCGCCTGGCCCTTATTACAAAAACTGAATGCAGGTAAAGAAGCGCTCCGCATCCCGCCAATCCGGTCAGGACGATCAAAGTCACATAGCTATTGTGCACATAGCGCACGCGGTAACTGAACCCTATGACCGCGCCCAAATTATAACCGAACCCTTCCCCGAACAGCCATATTTTCGGATTGTTCTTAAAGATTGCCAGGGCTTCTCTGGTCCATTTCAAACGATCCAATCTTGTTCCTTGAGATATCTCGGAAAAGTCCTGCATATCCTTGTCCTGCGTTATCATGTAATTACCGGGGAAGATATTGACTATCCTTTGAACGATATTTTCAAGCGACATCTTCAGGTGCACTTGAGTAAGCGTATTGATGTGCGTGACTATCCCCAAAAAAGCTACGACGCATAAAATTATCATAAGATATTTAACGGCCCTGACCTGGTATTTGAACATTTTACGTATCATGCCCGTCCCTAAGGTCAGCACGATAAAGGCCAGGTAGCCGGCGCGCGACGAAATAGTTATGAGACAGCTGATCCCCAGGACTATCAACAGGATATTTTTAAGGCCGCGTTTTCCAAGAAGGAGGAAATAGAATATCCCGCCTATGACGAAGACATAGTTCATGGTATAGTGGCCCACAAGAAAAGCTCCGTCTTCGGGATCGACGACCGGCGACACATTCCGCACGATCTCTCCGAAAACATAGGTAAGGCCGTATATGAAAACCACTATGAATACAAAATTCAATAATTTAATATATTTGCCGAGCAGCTTTGCGTCCGTACCGATGTGGTAGCCGAAGAACGCGAATACAGGATACCAGAGGATGACACAATCTCTCAAGCTTGATTGGCCATAACCGATGATGCCCCTTAAGAAATATGCGGCGAATAGGAGCATTATTAATATCATCGCTTTGCCGGGGCTGTCCTTTACAAAATTTATTGATTCCGGATATCTCCATTTCGAAAATAGAAAATAGGGCGCGATAAATATAAATACTATTTCTCCTATGAAAAGATTCCCTATGCCTATGTAGGCAAAACCTCTCCCAAGGATAGCGTACCAGCTAAGTAAAAAAAAGAGGGCTTGGACAGGCAAGGGCAGGCCTCTTGTGTAATATAATATGACAAGCGCTATGCCTATCAGGATACATATAAGTATGATCATCTTTTCACGCCGATCTTGATGGAGCCGGCCAGATCAAAACGGCCGAGGATCGTCTGCGACACGCGCAGCGCCGGCCCCTGGTTCGTATCGGCTACGGCATTGCGCAGCCTGATCGTTCTGCCAAGGCCGGCATTCTTACAAAGCGCGTCCAGGCACTTATACGTGAACCAGTATAAGTGCTCCATCTTTAAAAGTTCGCGCCGGTGAAAGCCGTTCACGATAATGTTCAGCCCTTTGCTGTTTATGGTCGTTATATAAATACATCCTCCCGGGGAAAGCAGGCCGGCAAGCTTACCTATGTCGTTCCACGGTTCCCGCAGGTGCTCCAGCACTTGTATCAATACAATAAGATCGAATCTCTTGCCCGAGGCCGACAACTCATGCGCGTCTTTATATACCGGGAAGAGGCCTGTTTTTATTAAATGTTCTCTCGCGTGCGCATTAGACTCGACGCCCGCAACATCCATGCCCCGCGCTTTGGCGATCTTTCCGAGAGCGCCTGCGCCGCATCCATAGTCAAGTATGCGCTTGCCTTTCAGCGGCAACAAAAATCTATCGATAAGGTCCAGATGCTGTCTAAGGACGTTCTCCGGAGAGGCCCCGCCCGGCCTGTTATTCGTCATTTTTTCTTTTGTATAGTGGCTGTTATACAGCTCTTCAAGCTCTCCGTCGGAAGGCTGCGGGAACCTGTATAAAAGCTCGCACGCCGCGCATGAGCGGATGCTTGTGCCGGCGGATTTATGCTCCAGCCGCGTTCTTTCCGACCCGCATAAGGGGCATTTATCCATAGACAGCATTTATGGCCTTTTCTTTCTCTTCCCAGGAATACCGGGCCGCTTTTTCCCTGGCGGAGCGCCCCATAGACCCGGCCAGGTCCGGACAGGACGCCAGCCGTTCGAGCGCCGCCGAAAGGCCTTCTATGATATCCCGGCGCGCGAGCGCCTTGACCTTTATGCCGCATCTCTCATCGACGAATTCACCGGGCCCGCCCCAGTCGAGACAAACGACGGGATCGCCGTGAGCCATCGCCTCCAGAACCACCATCCCGGCGCCTTCGAAGCTGGGATACAGAAAGATATCGATCTCGTCCATCAGTTTAAAAAGCTCCTGCTGAGGTAATAAACCCAACAGCTTTATCTTATCCTGAAGACGGTTCTGCCTTATAATATCCGCGATACGTCCCCTGCATGGGCCTTCGCCCGCTATCAGGAATTCCGAATTTTCATTGACCGCCGCAAATCTTTTATACGCCTCAACGGCGAATAGCGCGCCTTTCCAGTGCACCAGGCCTCCGGCAAACAATATTTTGGTCTTCGGTCCGCGGCTATGCGGTTCAAAGCCGGGGATAGTTACGGCTATTGCCGGGACCGTTATCACCTTGCCGCTATATCCGGAAAATTTATGCGCGACATATTTATTGATGGCTATTATCTTCTTCGCCTTCCGCCGGGTAAAGACAACAAGAGGGTTGTAGTACGCCGTCTTGTATAATATTTTTCTCGCCAATTCGTAAATAAGCGCCGCCGGATCGCCGTAGAACGGCCTCAGGGGCACGTTATGCGATCCTACGGGCCCCCAGATGAACGGGACCGGTAAAAATGCCAGGCAGCTCGGCATCCAATCGCTTACAAATGTCAGGTGGTGCGCAAGATCGAATTTTAATTCTTTATGCAGCCTCTTCGCGATAAAAAAAACGGCCGCTTGCCAAAGCAGGTAATATAAATGAATGCCCCTTCTTCCCTTCTTCCAGAACCTGGACCATTTCGGATAGTCGAAGAAGATAAAATGGATATTGCCCGCCGGATGCCCCGACAGTTCTTTTTCTATAGCAGCCCTGTTCGATCCCCGCGTGATCACCCATGTCTCGTTATGCCGGGATATGCTCTTCACCCACTCCCAGCCGACAGCGTTTTCCGACCCCAGGCCCGGTTCGCAGGCATAGGCCAGGACAAGGACGCGCTTCGCCGGATCATCTTTCTTGCGGCTACCGGTTATAGTCATCTAAAACTTTCCCGAATACGCTCAATATCTTCTTTGTTTGCATGTCCAGCCGCCCCGCTATTGAATACATTTCCAGATATCTTAAACTCATATTAACCGAGTAAAGTATAAAGGAAGCCTTCAATTTCTCCGGGTCCTCCGCCGCCTCAGGACATACTTCACTATAAACTTCCTTCCTGACGCTTTCCTCAAACACCATATCCGTCAAGGCGCTCTGGGCGCATCTATTCAGCAGTATATTCGTATGGCTTATAAAATGAAAGGCGTCCCAGAAAGGCAGGCCTTCCTGGCAATATTCCCAGTCGGTCAGAAAGATATTCTTCCGGGGCCCCGCAAATAATATGTTCCAGGGCGCGAAGTCGCCATGCGAAAGACAGCCCGGCATCTGGATGAGGCGGTGTTGCGAAAGCCTCTCCATACACTTAACAAAACGTTCCCTCCACTCTTCGGGAAAGCTGCGTATGCCTGTTAATATTTTTGCGTGTAATCTAATATATGCGGCGCTTTCTTCCAAAAGGCCTTTTTTTTGAGTGCGCCCGAATAGTTCCGATAAAAACACTGTGTGTTTTTTGGTCAAGCGTAACCGGCTTATCGAACATGGCTTCGCGGAGGGCGTTTCAACGACGCAGGTAGCGCCGTTCTCAATAAAAAAAGAGGTTATTTCCGGGATGTCGCATGAAACCAGGCCTAGCGCCCTTACCTTTTGCAATGATTCATATTCATTATTTATTAGCGCGGCGGAATGATCCGAAAAACCCATTTTAGAATAGGCTATGACGCACCCATCTGGGTTTACGATTATTCCGGTCGCCTTATCCATGAGCGGATTGACCGACAATGATATGTCTATCTTTACGCCCAACGACCTTTCAAGAGTTTTTTTCAGTCCTGTCCCTTCGCTGTCATCCTTGAACAATATATTTCCTGCCAGCACCGTGCCGGCCAGCCTCATCCTTATCAATGCCATTACCGCAAATTTGAGAAATTTATTCTTCAAACTATACGGATGGTAAAAATCGAATACCCCGGCACGGCTATAGGGCGCGCCCAGAGGCAGCAGCCAGCGGATTTCTTCTTTTGAAGGAAGGGCAAGATAAGGGTCTCCGTCTCCGGCGTCCATAAGGCGCCCGTTTATTTTCCCTATTATGCTCATCGCGTCAGCGCTCATATCGAGATCCCCGCTCCTTCGCGGTCATCGCGGTCCTTCTTTCCAGGACGCACCCGACCACGGCGCTCAGGACGTCCTCCATCGGCCCATCGGCATTGACAGATTGTAAATTCTTTATTCCGGGCGCTATCTTTTTGAACCGCTCGGCCTGGACCTCTACCTCTTCAAGGCTTAGCTCTTTTTTGCGCTCATGAACGGCCTTCGCCGAGGCGTCCAGATATATAGCCAGGTCTGGAGCCGGCACCAGCCCCACAAAGGCCCTGATAAACCATTTGGGAAGATCGAAGCCGTACCGCCTGGGATCGTATAAAAAATCATAGGCGTATCTTTCGAATATCACTATCGCGTTCTTTCTTTCGGCATCGTGCACCCTTATATAATACCCGGCTGTTATGTCGATAAGATAATAGAAAAACCGCGTAAGGGAGAGAAGCGGCGTGGTTCTTTTTTCCCACGGACGATCGAAGGGCTCTGTTCTCTTCCCTCTAAGCGCCCCTAAAGACGGCAGCCATCCCGGCCTGTAATGCAGTATTGTGCTTGCATCCGATAAGAATGCGTTCTTCAATATATTGAAAGCGCCCTGCGCTACCGAACTTTTGCCGGCGCCGTCAGGGCCAAGGATGCATATCACTATTCCGGGCGGGAATATCCTGTATCTGGTCACTTCACGGCATATGGCCAGGAATATTCCGGCTGTCCTTACCGGATGCCTAAACCATGACCTGCGGCAGACGCTATGCCTGGCCCTTCGCGATAAGCCCAGAAGCTCGGGCCACATGCCGCCAATGGCCGATTCAGTAATGTCCAGCGCAAGCTTTCCACCCGTTGCGTCCGAAAGAACATCGATAAACTCTTTTTTATTTTCAGCCGCCGTCTTCCTGATAAAGTCCTTGTATCTTTCTTTTATCTTTGCCTTATACAATAATTCGCCCAGTAGCAGCATCACCGCTTCGTGGACAGGGCGCGGCGCATAAATAGACTTGAAAGGGATCCGCTTAGCCAGCACGTCGCTCGTCTTGAAAAAGATCGCCCCCCTGTATCCCGCGTAGAAAAGTATATCGACCTGGATAAAAAAATAGTCGTTTACGGAGGAAAATCTATAAAATCTGTACATGATCACATGGTTCCTATTTATTATCTGCAGGACCTTTAGATCGAGAGCTCCGGCGATATCGATAAGCATCCGCTCTGTTTTCGCGCTGTCTTTTACATTGACCAGGATATCCACATCCGAGCCCGGCCTCACATAAGGCAGCTGGGCATAATTCCTGGCCACACAGTAGGGGATACCCCGCTCGTCCAGGCCTTTGAAGACCATGCCTAAAAATTCCGCGCTGTCTATCGCCATCGTTTTGATGTCACCTGTTTTATAACAAACCCCGGCTGCATAATAAGCGCCGCCATAATAGCCGGGAGCATCCTGTGGTAAGAGCGTTTTGAAAAATTTAAAACCGAATATTTATACAGGGCTTTCGCATAGTCTTTTCGCTCCGCGTTCAACTTCTTAAGTAACGGCATGCGCGCGCGCGACGCCAGGAACTCTTCCCATGACTGTTCACCCCCTCCGCCGCGCCGCCTGGCCAGGCAATCTTTGAGCCATGCGACCTTCAGCCTCGCGGACTTGGCCTTCTTAAAAGAGAACGAGGATCCCGACGAATGTATCCTGTATTTTAAAAGATATTCGCCCTGCACGATTATACGGTGCCCTTTTTCCAGGACCCTGTTCCACAGGTCTATGTCTTCCGCTGGCCTGAATTGTGGCCGGTACCCGCCCGTTCCTTTTATAACGTCTCTTCTCATGATGACGCTTGGATGCGGCAATCCGACCAGTTCATTGTTTTCTACGGTCTTATCGACGGATATCCTGTCCGTCCATTTAGAAGTATTTTTTCCTATGACCCTGCCATTTTCGTCAATATAATATACGAGCGTCGCCGCCACCGATATGTCCGGGTTGACTTTAATAAAATCCAGTTGTCTCTCCAGGCGATCCGGCAGGGATATGTCATCGGCGTCCATCCGCATCACCCAGACGCCGCGGCATTGCTCAAGCCCCATATTCAATCCTTCTCCCTGTTCTTTATAAACGTCATTCCGTATCAACCTGATACGGGGATCCTTCCGTCTCATATCTTCGAGGTATTCTTTCGTCCCGTCACCGCTCGCGTTATCGACTATCACAAACTCCCATTCACGGTAGGTCTGGGCGAGAATACTTTCCACCGCTTCCTTAATATAAGGCATGCCGTTGCGGACCGACATCAGGACGGATACGGCGGGGGAATTTGTCATGATAAGCCTTTTAATGTATCGTCAAGATATGCACGCAACCCTTCATCGAGGCTGCGAGGGGTCCAGTTCAATACCGCTTGCGCCTTTGCGATGGAGCCATAAGAGACGCGCGGCTCGTTGGAACGCATATTTATTGCGCCGAACCGAAGGAGGGAGGGCTCGGCCTTTATCTGCTTTGCCAAATATAGTAAAAGCTTTTTCAGGGTAACTGCCTGGCCGCTGCAGATATTGAATATATCAAATAGGCTCTTTCTTGCGAGATCCCGCATCAGCGCCGAATAACCCTTTACGACATCTTCTATATAAGTAAAGTCCCGCTTTTGACCACACGCCGACAGGTCTATCGGCCTTCCTCTTTTGAGCGATGCGACTACGCTCGGTATCACCTTATTGGCGCTGTCCATGGCGCCATAAGGAATGAATAGCCTCGCTACGCGCGTAGGTATGCCGAATTTTAGCGACAGCTGCCTGGCGCAAAGAGTTTCGGTTAACTTGGACAATCCATAAGGTGTGTCCGGAAAACACGGATCGCCTTCGCGGCAGGGCGATGTTGAGGCGCTGTACTCGGCCGATGAGCCGGTAATGATAACGCCTCTGCACTCATTGGCGGAAATATTTGCGTACAATGCGTCGAGCGGCAGGACATTTACGCGCTCCCCTTCCGCAATATTATAATCCGCTTTGCCGTAGTCTGTCGCATATCCCGCGTGGTGTATCCATATCTCCGGCCTCTGGGCAGCCACGATCCTTTTCGCGCCTTCCGGATCCGTTATATCCAATCTCTTCAAGACCGTTCCTGCGGCCTGCGCCGCGGCCAGCCGGCTGCGATGCAGCGGATCGTACTCCTTTATATTTTTACTGATAGTCCCTGTAACCTGATGGCCGCGTCCGGAAAAAAACGCGGCGAGATGGGATCCGACAAAACTGCTGACCCCGGTGATGACTATTCTCATCCTGCCTCTATTATTGAGTTTCAACCGGCCGGCTCCCGCGCCCTGCCCCACTTATACGGTATCGACGGGTCATGTGGGTCTCTTCTCTCTATCTCCGACTCGTCGTGGGAGATCGATGCGCAATTTGCGACTATCGAGTCCGCGGGGCCAAGGCCCTGAAAACCGTTCCAGAGCATCGGCGGAACGGTGACCAGGCAATAATTGTCCGGCCCCATAAGTATCTCCTGGACCTCGCCCTTTGTAGGGCTCTCTTCCCTGCCGTCATAGATAACAAGTCTTATCTTTCCGCTCGGCACAGCGTAGTTCAACGTCATGCGCTTATGTATGTGCCATGCCTTCACTGCGCCCGGACGCACGAGGGAGAAATAGATCTCTCCGAATTTGACGAAATGCGGCGCGTCGGCTCTGAGCATATGCATTATTGCGCCCCTTTCGTCAACGATCTGCTTCAACGGTGTTATTATAACCCCGTCTATCACGTATGCCTCCCCGCCTTTCGCATAAGCCCCTCATATCTTTTTATCTGCTCCGCGCAAAGCTTGTACGTGTCTCCAGCGCCGTAATTTTTATACCACTCCACAATATACTTTACGGTCTTTTTCATGTTCATAAGAGGCTTCCATTTTAATTTGCTTTTTGATCTTGAACAATCCAGATAAAGGAGCTGCGCTTCATGCTTATTCGAAGAGTCCTTTTGCACCAGCATCTCTCCGCCTCCCCATTCGTCAACTATCATCTCTGCAAGAGATTTTACAGAAACTATCGACGTCCTGTCGGGGCCGAAATTCCATCCTCCGCTCAGGTCTTTACCCTCATATTGCTCTTTGGCCAATATTAAATACCCTGACAGGGGCTCCAGGACAAATTGCCATGGCCTTACCGCGCGCGGGTTCCGTATCTTTATCCTCGCGCCTTTTTTTAAACTCCTGATGATATCGGGGACCAGCCTATCGGGCGCCCAATCCCCTCCTCCGATGACATTGCCCGCCCGGGCGGTCGCCATCTTCAGACCAAATGAATTCCTGTATGACTGGACCGCCATTTCAGCGCATCCCTTGCTGCAGCTGTAAGGGTCCCGGTCGCTCAAAAGGTCTGTTTCTGTATAGCCCTTTTTTTGCTCCACGTTCTTATAACATTTATCGCTTGTGACCAATACGATGCTTTTCGGGCGGTATTCCTTTAAACACTCGATGATATTTATCGTGCCCATGACATTGGTCTCGAAAGTCGCCCTCGGTATGTCATAGGAAAGCCTTAAGAGAGATTGGGCCGCCAGATGGACCACTATCTGGGGCCGGTGGGCCTTGAAAACTTTTTTCAATTTGCCGATATCCCGGATGTCGCCCCTTATATCGGTGATCTTTCCCGCCAGTTTCGACAATTCAAAAACGCTGTTCTTATAGTACGGGTCAAGGGCATATCCTATTACGTTGGCGCCCATTTCGTTCAGCCATATACTAAGCCACGCGCCCTTGAAACCGGTATGTCCTGTGACCAGGACGGTCTTATTCTTAAAAAAATTACGAAGGCCCACGACATTCCTCACGTTATTTTTTCCACGGCGCTTTTCCCGAGCTCCACAATTCTTCCAGGAACTGCTTATCCCTTAAGGTGTCCATGCATTGCCAGAACCCTTCGTGTTTATAGGCCATCAATTCTCCGTCCCTGGCGAGGTCTTCCAGCGGGTCCTGCTCCAGGATAGTGTCGTCCCCTTCCAGATAGTCGAATATACCCTGCTCAAAGACAAAGAAACCGCCGTTTATCCAGCCTTCTCCCAGCTGCGCTTTTTCTTTGAACTTCTTTACCCTGTCTCCGTCAAATACCATCCCGCCGAACCGCCCCGCCGGCCTCACAGCGGTCACGGTCGCTATTTTGCCGTGCGACTTATGGAACGCCATAAGTTTTTTCAGGTCCACGTTGCCCAAGCCGTCCCCGTAAGTCATCATGAATCTTTCGCCTTTAAGGATATTCCGCAGCCTCTTGAGCCTGCCGCCCGTCATAGTATTTAAACCGGTATCAACGAGATCTACGACCCAATCTTTAGCAGCTGCCTTTGATGCCGTGACCTCCCCTGTTTTAAGCTTGATGGTCAGGTCGCTCTGCAGATTGTAATAATTAAGGAAATAATCTTTTACGATCTCGGCCTTGCAGCCGAGGGCTATCACGAATTCCTTGTGCCCGTACGATTCGTATATATTCATTATATGCCATAAGATAGGCTGGCCCCCTATCTCGACCATCGGCTTCGGCCTTGACGATGTCTCCTCGGCAAGGCGCGTCCCCGCTCCTCCGGCCAATATCACGACTTTCATATCTCTAAGCGCTCCATTCTTCAAGGTTAACATTGCCTATCAACTGCGGTTTTTTGCCAAAACGCCTATATAAAATTGACATCGTAATGCCTGTCAATACAGATGAGATGATAAGACCCGCCACCGCGCCGGTCAAAGCTAAGATCGCGGCCAGGGCAACTCCGAAGGTCAATGAAAAAACGCCCGGCCCTATATAGGAGAGGAAGACCTTGTCGGGGCTTTCGGTCGCGCGAAGGACGCTGCCCATCACAGCCGTGAGGCTTGCGCCGAACGGGAGGAGGCAAAGGACGGGTATTAAATAGAGAAAGCTGTCGTACTTGGTCCTGTACAGCAGGTGCGCAAGCGGTACTTTGAAAATAACGAGAATAATAAAATAAGCGGCAGATGCCGAGAAAAGAATAATAAGGCAGCGCTTTATAATGCCGGGGATGCGCCGCGGCTCCATCCTGATATTGCGGCTGAATACGGGAAGGAGTAACAGCGACAGCACGGATATGACGTTAAGCATCGGCAAGATGAAGTTCATAACGGCTTTTAAGGCCGCGACGCCTTCGAGGCCGAGCCATACAGGAAGTACCAAAAAATATATATTACCGGGAATCCACATAAGAGCGGCTGTGCCCAGCGCCCACCGTCCGTAAGACCAGTGGTCTTTCGGAACGGATGAAAACCCCGGGTTTTCCGCTGTGCCCCATTTCGGCTGAAGATATTTTATAAAGACGAGGCAGACCGGCAAGGCGCTTAGGCCCATACAAAGCAAAGCCGTCGTGGCGGACAGGGCGCGCATCCAATAGGTCATCGCGACTAAGCCGGTGAAAATAATAAAATATACCAGGCTCCCCAGTGCAGCTATATCCGACCGCAGCGATACATAAAGGGCGTGCCTCAAGACCCACATCAAAAGGACCACCGGCGCCGACAAGGCCAGGGCCAGCAGGGCCGCCATCACATCGTGGGAATATAAGTACCGAAATATGACTGCCAGCGCGGCAAGGATCGCTGTAATGGGTATGACCAGATACAGGTGGCACCTCACGACTATCCCCAGATATTCCCTGGGTTTGCCCGAATACTTACCCGCGCCGAATACCATCATGGGTTCTGTTATAAGCGCTGCGTGCAGCGCGCCGATAAGGAGGAAGACCGAATAGGCTATCGCGAAAGCCCCGTACTTTACCGGCTCAAGCCAGCGGGCAAGGAGGACATTGACCAGAAAATTTGCGCCGGCAAATATGCCCTGATCCAGGACGGCGAAGAAACCTTTGTGGGCCCACGACAGGAGGCGCCCCATATTCTAAACCTCTCATTTAGGCGGCATTTCTACGACCATACCATTAACGCGGCTAACGCCAGGATAAGCGAGCACATGTAAAACAGAAGAACCGTCAATCTCTGGCTTTTAACAAGCCCGAGTATCCGGTGGTGGATATGATATTTGTCTCCGGTAAATATACCGGTCTTGTTCCTGGCCCTCCTGACTATGGCCAGCGCTACATCCACGATCTGTATCAGCAGTATAACGCACGGTATTATTAATATAGGCATAACCGCGCTTTTCTGGGCGGTGGCTATAGAGAAGTACCCGACGGCCAGCCCGAGGAACGAACTGCCGTTATTCCCCAGGAATATCTTTGCCGGGTGAAAATTGAATGCGAGAAATGCCAGTATCGAGCCTGTAAGTATCATCAGCTGGATCCCGAGGTTCGAGGCGAAGGTTACCGCGGCGAGGACGATAAAGACTATTGCCGAGAGCCCCGCGGCTAACCCATCCAGGCCGTCCAGGAGATTGATCAGATTCATAATGAAGACGAGCCAGAATATAGTTACGGGTATCGAAAAGGCCCCGAGCACGACGAGCGGGCCGAACGGGATCTTGATATCGGTGATAACTACACCGCTCCAAACGAGAAGAGCGGCGGCAAAACACTGCACTGCAAGCTTCCGGGGGGCATTCAGCCCTTTTATGTCGTCATAGAGCCCGCTCGCCAGGAGCGCGATCGAAGCGGTAAATAGCGGCAGCAGGTTGTAGCCGGAGTGGAAGATGAGGCTGGTAACGAAGAAGACAAAGAATATTACAAGGCCTCCGGCCATCGGCATCGGCCGCGTATGTATAGATTTTTCTTTCGGATAATCGAGAAGGCCCCTCTTGTACGAATGCCTGATAATGAAAGGCGTCAATACAGCCGTCAACAAAAAAGAGACCGAAAAAGCCGCTATCCTCATCAATCTATTCTCCACCACCGCTTCGGGAACTTCTCCCGCAACAAGGCATCGCCTTCGCCGACCGGTTTGATGCCGATAGCGCGCATATCCGCGTCTATCATAATCTTCATAAGTTCACCGAACCGCACCTTAGGCTTCCAGCCGATCGACTTGCGCGCCTTCGAAGAGTCGGCCACAAGTTTGCAGACTTCCGTAGGGCGGAAAAAACGTCCGTCTATCTTTACATATTTACGCCAATCCAGCCCCACATATGAAAACGCCTCTTTGACGAAATTTTTCACAGAGCCCAATTTGCCCGTCCCCAGGACAAGATCGTCCGGTTTGTTCATTTGCAGCATCTTCCACATGGCCTCGACGTATTCGGGGGCATAGCCCCAATCCCTTTCAACGTCGAGATACCCGAGATATAAGACATTCTGCTTTTTTGCGACTATCGAGGCCACAGCGCGCGTTATCTTGCGCGTGACAAAGGCCTCTCCGCGGCGGGGGCTTTCGTGATTAAAGGCTATCCCGTTAACGGCGAATATCCCGTAACCGTCGCGATAATTCTTTGTCATCTCATGCGCATAGACCTTTGCGCATGAATAAGGGCTCCTGGCCCTGAAAGGCGTGTTCTCGTTCTGCGGGGCCGGGGAAGTGCCGAACATCTCGCTCGATGAAGCCTGATAAAATTTTATCTTCCTGCCGCTCCGGCGGATGACCTCAAGTATACGCGTCGTGCCGAGCCCCGTTACGTCGCCGGTATACTCGGGCATGTCGAAACTCAGGCGGACATGGCTCTGCGCGCCCAGATTGTATATCTCGTCGGGCTTGATGTTATAGATTATATTGGAAACCTGCTCCAGGTCGGATAGGTCCCCGTAATGCAGCTTAAGCCGCGACTTCGAGCCGTCGCTGATATGTTCTATCCTGCCCAGGTTGGGGGTACTGACCCGTCTTATCAATCCGTGGACCTGGTATCCTTTAGAGAGGAGAAATTCGGCCATATACGACCCGTCCTGGCCGGTAATGCCTGTGATCAACGCCTTCTTCATCGTGAATGCTCCTTTTTATATTATGACAGTGAATTCGCCCTGCGGTTTTTTCGCGCTGAAATGCGCGATCGACGCCGTTACCTTCTCTCTTCTTACCTCTTCGAATTTTTTGGTTGCCTCTCTTACGAGCGCCAGGTCTACGTCGCCGTATATCTCGAGTATGTCTTCTAAAAGTTTCAATATCCTGTGCGGCGATTCATACAACACGGCGGTCCTGCCTTCATCGCGGAGTTTCTGCAGCTGCCTTCTCCTTCTTGCGGATTTATTCGACAGAAAACCTTCGAACGCGAACTTGTCCGTGGGCTTACCGGATATACTGAGCGCTGTAAGAAGCGCGGACGCCCCGGGTATCGGCACGACCGCCACGTTATTATCTATGCAGGCCCTTATTATCTTATATCCGGGGTCGGATATGCCCGGCGTCCCCGCGTCGGAGACGAGCGCCACCGACTTACCATCGCCGAGCGCTTTCAACAGGTACTCCGTCTTCCGGACCTTATTATATTCGAAATAACTTGTGGTGGGAGTCTTTATATCGTACCTGTCGAGCAGTATCTTCGTATGGCGCGTATCTTCGGCGGCGATCAGGTCGACCTTTTTCAGGGTGTCTATCGCGCGCAATGTTATGTCTTCAAGGTTGCCGATAGGCGTGGAGACTATGTATAGCGTTCCGGGCATGCTGTTCCTCGTTATATCTGTGTAGTAATTAAGCGATTACCATATGGCAACTGAGTTTAGCGATTACAACAGTTTAACCGAGTTAAGTGATTAAGTGTTGTCATATTCTTTTTAATAGCGTACCTTACCCACTTAATCACTTAATAACTTAATCGCTTAATCGCCAAGCGCATCTAACTCTACTCTACGGTCACCGACTTAGCCAAATTACGCGGCTGGTCTATATCGTATCCGAACTCTTTAGCTACGTAGTATGCCAGAAGCTGCAACGGTATAACCACTAAAAGCGGAGAGAAGAGCTCGTTTATTTCCGGCACCTCGATCAGGTAGTTTATATTGTGGTGAAGTATCTCTTTGTCGCCTTCGGTCGCTATCGCGATCACTATCCCGGACCTCGCTTTTATCTCCTGTATATTGGAGAGCATCTTGTCGTATGTCTTCGATTTGACCGCTATGCAGACGACCCACGGGTTTTCGTCTATCAACGCTATGGGGCCGTGCTTCATCTCGCCCGCGGGATACCCTTCGGCGCTTATATAAGATATCTCTTTAAGCTTCAATGCGCCCTCAAGGGCATTGGGATAATTTATATTGCGCGCGAGATACAGGAAGTAGGACTTATGCTGTTTTTCGATATAATATCTACGGAACTCCTGGGCGTACGCCGCCAGCATGTTATTGCCGGACCTGTATTCGGAGAGCAGTTCGTCCATGAGGCGCGGCACTTTTTTGAATTCCCTGATAAAAGAGTTGAGCGCCGCGGGCTTAGCGGCCTTTCTCAATTTCGCGAGGTAGAGCGTTATCAGGTAAAAGATGGTGAGCTGCGCCGTGTAGGCTTTCGTCGACGCGACGGCTATTTCCGGCCCCGCGTGAGTATAGATTACCCCGTGCGCTTCTCTGGCTATCGAGCTTCCCAGCACATTACATATGCCGAGGACCTTGGCCCCCCTCTTCTTTGCTTCTCTCAACGCAGCAAGGCTGTCAGCGGTCTCTCCGGATTGCGAAACGATAATAACGAGCGTATCTTTATCGACCATCGGATTGCGATAACGGAACTCGCTCGACGTATCGACCCAGCATGATATGCCGGCATATTCTTCAAGCATATATTTTCCGGTAAGCCCGGCGTGATACGCCGTGCCGCACGCTACTATAGCTATCTTTTTGAACCGCTTGAAATCGGCCGGCCCTATCTTAAGTTCTTCGAATACCACAGAGCCTTTCTTCAGCCTTTCATCCAGGATATGCTCTACGATCTCGCCCTGTTCGAATATCTCTTTCAGCATGAAATGTTCGTATCCGGATTTTTCCGCCTGTTTGATATCCCAATTTATGGTCGAAGGCCTCTTGTGTATAATGCGGCCGGACAGGTCCTTCACCGTAACGCCCTCTTTTGTCAGGTTTATCACCTCGTGGTTCTCCAGATACATGACCTTATCCGTATAGTCAAGCACTGCGGGGACATCGCTCGCCAAAAAATTCTCGCCGTCGCCCAGGCCTACGATGAGAGGGGAATCGCATCTCGCGCCTACAAGCCGGGATGGTTCATCTCTATGTATCACGGCGAGCGCATATGATCCCTTCAACAGCCTGACGGTCTTAAGGACGGCCTTCTCCAGGTCGCCCTTATAGAATTTTTCTATCAGGTGCGCGATCACCTCGGTATCTGTCTCGGATATGAATTTATGGCCCTGTCTCGCAAGCTGCTTCTTGAGCTCCAGATAGTTCTCTACTATACCGTTATGGACTACGGCGATCTTCCCCGCGCAATCGAGATGGGGGTGGGCGTTTACGTCGCTCGGAGCGCCGTGGGTCGCCCATCTTGTATGGCCTATGCCGATCTTCCCTTCCGCCGGGTTGTCCTTAAGTTCGTCGATAAGCACCTTTAGCTTGCCCATCCTCTTAACAGTATTTATATTGCCGCCTTTTATAGTGGCAACGCCTGCTGAATCGTAACCCCTGTATTCCAGCCGGCTCAACCCTTTAAGCAAAATGTCCTGCGCCGATCTACCACCTATGTATCCGACTATTCCGCACATTTTTCCCCTCGCGTCTTTTTTCTGTAAACTATCTCACCTCTAATAATCGTCATCTTAACATCGAAATTTTTATCAAATACCACGATATCCGCGTCCATGCCTTTTGCGATCGTTCCTTTTCTCCGCTGAAGGCCCAAAAGCCTGGCCGGATTTTCCGTCGCAAGCCGCACCGCGTCCGGCACAGAGAGAGCGCCCGCCGATACCGCGTTCTTTATCGCCTCTATCATGGTAAGGCATGAGCCGGCGAGCCTTCCATCCTTTAATCTGTAAACACCGCCGTCGGCCCCACCCCTGCAGTAGCGGACGTTTAAACGTCCGCTACATTGTGGATAACTTTTGTCTGCGGCTTCGGCCCGCACAGAATCCGTGATCAGGATTATCCTGTCAGCGATCTTCGTCTTTAGCAGCAACCTTAGCAGCGTTTCGCGCACGTGGACTAGGTCCGGGATGACTTCAGCCGTTACCCTTTCATCCGCGAGCGCGGCCCCCACCGCGCCGGTCTTCGGCGCTTCCTTGCCGCTCATGGCGTTAAATGTATGGGTCGCGTGGCTTACGCCTGCGTCTATGCCCGCTATCGCCTCTTCATAAGTAGCGGCCGAGTGGCCGATCGACGCTATTACTTTTTTAGCCTTTAATATCCTTATTGCCTGCAGGGTGCCTTTCAATTCCGGCGCCACGGTCATGATCTTCAAAGACCGGCCGCATCTTTTTAAGATCTTTGCAAGCTCTTTTGCGTCGGGTTTTCTTATATAGCGCTTGTCCTGCGCGCCGGCCTTCGATTTATTTATATAGGGGCCTTCTATCCTGATGCCGAGCACGTTCGGCCCGAAGGGTTCCTCGCCGGCAAAAGTCTTTATCCTGTCTATTTTTTTAAATATATTAGCGAAGCTGTCGCATGACAGCGCCGGCATTATAGATGTGGTGCCCGATCTTATTTCGTTAAGAAATACGCGTTCAGGATCCCCGTGGATATGAGTATCTATAAAACCCGGAGAAACGAAACAGCCCTTGGCGTTGATCGATAGCGAATTCTTGCAGAGAGCGGTCTTTTTACCTAAGGACGCGATCTTTGTCCCGCTTATCAAAACCGCCGCGCCTTTTAGAAGGGCGCCCTTTGATATAATTTTAGCATTAATGATATATATATGACGCGGCATATGGAACTCCCCGGATCGAGGCTAATATAGCACAAGGCAGGTCAATTCTCAAGAATTTTGATGGGAGGGATTTTGCGGTATTATGGATATGCGCGATCCCTACATCGCTTCAGCGCATTCGCGGGCGGCTTTATGGAGCTGTTCGATCTTCGCAGGGTCAAATATGCCGCAGATTTTGCCGAGGATAAACCTTGCTTAGGCGAGCGCTTCGTCAATTTCTTTCTTGAAGCTTTTGAATATATCTCGGACGGCCAGGATAAGCGGCCCCATCCTATCGGGGGATAAATCTATGGCATAACCATGGCTGAAAAAATGCCTGAAAGCGAGATACCGCTTCAGATCATCAGATAGTGGCTCGGAAAGGATGTTCTCTTCGGCGGCTTTTAACAACAAATCACGGTGCCAGGATTCACCCTGTGGGGTTTGGATGTTCCTGATACGGAATACCTGTTTAAGTATGTTTTCGATGCCATTATAAAAATTATGAAGAAGCGCCGCGACACCGGCTAATTCAAGCTTGGATAGCCTGGAAAGAGGTTTTGTCGGCAAAAAAGATAACGTCTTTTCTATCTCTTCATATTCGGCTTCGATATATGCTCTATAATCAGCCATAGAGAAGCGTTCCCTCTCGTAGTATCAACGAGATAAACTTGGATTTCCCTTTGATATCGATCACGTCTACAGGTTTTGACAGCGAAAATATAAGATCGCCGTAATATTTAAAAAAATCCTTGTCAGAAACACCCTCTACGGCTATATCGATATCATGACTTTCCTTTTTAGGATCTATGCTCGATCCAAAAAGCAGAACCTTCTTCGCGTGGTATTGCCTGGATATGTCCAGTATTATCTTTTTATCGGAATCCGCGATCATATGTATCTCCTCCTGAAATAAGCTATGATTTTATACCACAGTTTTATCATTTTTGCAATGAAATTCCGGCAGGCAGCAGCAGCGGCAGGGCAGGGATTTTACGGTATTATGGATATGCGCGATCTCTACATCGCTTCAGCGCATTCGCGGGCGGCCCTGTGGAGCTGTTCGATCTTCGCGGGCTCAAATATGCCGCAAACCTTGCCGAGGATATCGATTATTTCTCTTACTATGATGTTGATAGAATCGATGACGCCGGGTATGGGATCTTCCGAATTGGTCTTCAGGTAATAGAATCTTGCGGGTCTGCCTATGGTTAAATCGGCGAATTGGCCGGATATCTCCTCAACGCTTGTTCCGTATCGTATTCTTCTCTCGGGTTTGTCTATATCTATCTTGTGGTTCAGCTCCTTTATTAACGCTTCCTGATTTGCGCGTTTCTCCGGATCTCTACTCGAGAGAACCGCTGCTTTGATGCCTCTATTCGCAAGCTCAAGCAGTACCGCATATAAACCTTGCCGGTCATCCGCTTCGTCTTTATCATCCCCGAACGTAGCCATCTCCGAAAAAATAAATCCAATCTTTCCATCCTTGATCTTATCGCCAGCTATTACTTCTGCGCCATTATGTTCATTGATTACCTGCGCTATGAGAGGAAAGTTAATTGGCGCGGTTACCCTGGCGAATATCTCTTTGACGAGCGCGCACGCTTCGTTAATCGATTGGCGTGTGGTAGAGTTAAAATCGGCCGTGTTTGGTTTGTTGAACGTCAACGTAGGCATGACTAGAGCGTATCGATGCGTAGTCATCATTAAATCATCAAAAGAACCAGTGTGTTGAGTAATTTCAAATCTTGAGTGCAGTTTTAAACCAAGGGATTCAGCTTCTGTTATAAGTTTCTGCGTCACGCCATAATCCTCTAATTGTCTTGTCTCTGTTCCACCGCTTGCTATAATCCTGCGAAGTCCGGTGAAAGCTTCACAAATATCGCGTAGTAGACTTTCCCTCTCCGAAAGCATCACCGCTTTCCCTTCCGGCGTATCAGGATTCCATCCCCATCTCGAATAAGAATGAGGCGCGTTTCTTCTTAATTCGGCCAGTTCAGTTTGACTTTTTTCCTGATAGCCAAACCCGAAATCGTATTCACTGAAGGCTAAAACGGCATTGTTAAAATTCCTTTCAGGGACCTCTCGCACTGTAGCGTAGTAAATTCTGGATCGCCATGTGTCTGAATTACCATTGATCGCCAGGTTGGCGCGGATCAAGTCCGTATGCTCCGGTAGTTCTTTAGATCGTATTCTGAACTTTAGTAAATCTGTTGAGATCTGCTGTTCGTCATTCTCAATGATAACTGCATCGCTTGCCCCAAGTAAGTAGGCGGCGTTAGCCATCAGGCCGTTTCGGGAGAAAGCATCAATAAAAGTATGGCCGTTAATTGCGTCCTGATTTCCTTGCATGGCAATCAATAATCCTATAGTGTGAGGCAGATAATAAGGACTGCCCGTGACATCGTCACGATAAGTATAAGGCAGCCATCCTCCATTTCCCGTGTCGGATCGTGTCTCATAAAGCTTAATTACTTTTGGATAAAGCGCGAGGAGTTCTCCGAGGGCTTCTCGTGGTTTGGGTAAAACCGCCGCGTTTAAAACAAAAATATCTCCTGCCCGGAAATAAGCTGGGCCAAAATGCCAGGTGTATCTATAAAGATCTGTGGCAGTCATGGTATATTGATAATCTTTCCCTTGGTATCGGACAGACCCCTTGCAAACATGCTCTTTATCAAGTTCGTAGATCCTTGTGAGCCGTTCTTCAAATTCATCCGGACTTATCAGAGCTTCTGCGGTCATCCTGTCTTGGAACGTTCTGCTGTCTTCCACTGTCTCGGATTTCGGTTTCTCTGGCTTTAGCAGTCTACCTTCGGATTCTGGGGACACACTACTTGATCCGCTTTCCGCTGCGGCGGCGGATGCGGGTTCTTCTTCATCGCCGCACGCGCCGTAGTCGAATAACCGCTTGATCTGGTCTTTACTAAATAATCCGCTCTCTGCCAGAACCGCATATTTCATTTGTTTTGTCTCATCCAAAAGTGTGCTATGACGGTATATGTCATCGGCATCGGGCATGCCTATAGTGCCTGACTCATTTGGCGCTTGAGTCAGGTGAGCCCACCAGATTGCTACGAATTCTTGAGATGTAGGATATCTGCCTAACGCCTTACGAGACCGCGCTTTGGTTTCTGTTTGTCCAGGTTCCGCATTGCCGGATGTTGCATCATCTTTGTCTGCGCTAGACCTATACGGTACCCTGTTGGGCATCTGACCAACGGTCGGCATCGTCAAATACCAGCGGGCCAGATGGTACACTATCTTTTGAAACCACGCCGCGTTCATATCCCACTCCATCAGATATACCAGCTTATCTGCCAATTCATCGGCGGGAAGATACAGCGGAACATCGACCTGCATCATCTCATTAAGCAATGGTTTTTGCGTCTTGCCGCCGCGGCTGACTTCGTAGCATTGAACCGTTGTCAGCGTAGGCAGCATTCTTCCCTGTTGAACGTCTTTCATGACCAATATGTTAAATCGCCTATCTGTATAATGAATCCGATCTCTATATTCAGCGCGTCCGATTACATTACGCAATCTTCGCGTATCGCCGGTGACTGCGAATGAAACATTTTCCATGATCTTTTCGATGACCCACTGTTCAAAAGGAGCCGGTTCTTTTTGTTCGTCGAAAGCGACACGCGTCGGCTTAAATAAATAGGCCTCTTTCGCATGGTCTGGCTCTATAGTAATAGTTATCTTCCGTTCATAGTGATAACCGTGATCGTCATTCGCATACAACGTATAATAAAGCCTGTAGGGAGGCCTTTCTAACCCGTCACTCGTGGATCTATACATATAAATATTGCGAAGAAGGTTAATGGTTATAGTATAGGGAACGTCTTTATCGTATTGCCCGAGCTTCAGGAGAGAAGGTACCGTTACCCAATAACCTCGAATTCTTTCTTTGGCTATAAAGCGCGGATCGCCGGGATAAATATATTCTTTCGCCGCATCAGATGTAGTTTCGCTTTCATCGCCACACGCGCCATAATCGAATAATGCCTTGATCTCGTCCTTATTAAAGCAACCGCTTTCCGCTAAAATATTGTATTTCATTTGTTTTGTGCCGGGCGAAAGCGTGCCGTGACGATATATACCATCCTTCGGGTCAGGATAGCCTATGTTGCCTGTTTCGCCTTTTGCTTCAGCCAGATGAGCCTGCCAGATCACCGCAAATTGTTCTTGGGTGGGGTCGTGTCTTAAAGCTTTGCGGGCGCGTGTTCTGATTTCCGCTTCCTCCGCCTGTTGCTGTCTGGCAGGAGATGCAGCTGGGATCGACTCAATCTTTTCTTCAGATCCAAAGCTATTAGGATTGAATTCGATGGCCATCTTATTATTTTCTAACTCTACCATCCAAGTGTCGGAGGGCAGATGCCGATCACTAACTCTTATGGTGTGTCTTTCACCTCCGAACTCCAACGATAATCTCCCTGAAGAAACATCGCAAACCGTAATATTGATATCTGACCTTGTATCTTCCTTCCGATTTTCGTATTCAAGTGTAAAAGTTTCACCCGGCCACATATTTACTTTTTTCAATTGATGGAGTATCAGTTTTGCAAATACCAGCGAAATGTACCTGATATTGGCTTTGACATGCGGATTATCCTTTATGTCGAAATACTTCCTAAAATCCAATCGCTCTCCATTAACCGTTAGTATTTTACCTGAGCCTTCGAGAAGAGCTGCTTTAAGATGAAGGGGTGTCAATTTGTTAACTTTTATAACAACACAACCGTCTTTGGATTCCGATGCCAATCCTTCCTCCAGGCTTTCCTCGCTATATATTTCCCATAAGGCCTCCATTGCTGCGTCTCTAAGATTTACGTCCGCGCCTTTACTAAACATGACTTCCGATAAGTAAGGCACCAATCCTTCAGAGCCGATCTTGCCTAGCACTTTTACAGCATCACAATATATACACTGATCGGTGTCGCTCATTCCGCCATATTGTGTATTTAGGCTATTAAGCCTGCTTAAGAGCACTGGGATTGCGGCCTTCGAAAGCGGGCCAATTTCAGCAAGGGATTTTACAATCTCCCCGGTTAAATATGAGTCCGTACTTGACTGTAAAGCTTCCGCGAGGGCAGGGATTGCATCCTTTGCTTCGTAGCCTAATCTAGCTAAAGCCAGTACAGCCGTCCGTTTAACATCATGTCTTTCGTCGGTTCTCAGTGCCTTTACGAAGGTATTAACAATGAGTTTTTTGTCCGGTACCAAACTGGCTATAGCGCTAACCGATTCTAAAGTATATAAATATGCCGGGCCGTTCTGGTCTATCGTAGCCAATAAACGTGAGCTTATATCCTGCTTTTCGTTGGGAGAACGGCTGCGGAATTCTTCAACTGCAGCGGCTCTAATTTCACGGTCGGGATCCTTTAATCTCAATAGAAGATCCTTAGAAGAATTGGCAGGCGCGACCCCTGACATAGTCTTCTCTTCCTGCCCTGTCATCAATTGCAAGTTTTTGACGGCTCTGCCTACTCTGAATTCCTTGATTTCAAAGATACGCCTCTCCTCTTGCCTGTACCACACTGCATCGATACCCCACGCCTTTAAGATTAAATCATAAATGTAGCCTGATAACGCGCTATTCGAGAAGTCCAAAGTCCTTAGTCCAGGAAAACGCCGCATATAACGCGCGTCGACATATGCAAGAATTTTGGCGCCTGCTGAATTTGGGCCGGTTTCTTCCAATGCATACCCTCTAAATTCCATATTAAAATACGGCATACGGCTAACCTTTGGGCCTCCGTAAGGGCCTTCGCGCGCCCAAAGGCTTTTACCCCATCCGACATCGCTAAGTCTTTCCGGCAGGAAGCCTCCTTGAAGTATCCGATCGGCGTCCTCATATGAATTCGTAAATACACCGTGGTTAAGAACGAGAGACTCTTTCTCCATCCGGTCAAGCTGTGGGGCGAGTGTTTCAATAAACACGTTTAATTCCTCGTCTTCGACAATCATCTGTCTTGGCGTCCGGCCGCCGGTAAGCGCCGGCTGATCGAGCCATTCGGGAATATACGGCATCCTGGCCATAGCTTCCGACAAGGATAACGGATATACGTCATTCGAGGCTGGAACATCTTCCCGCGGCGGCCGGGCGCCTTCTCTCTGCCGCGTTCCCGCACTTTTCCCCGGCTTCGGCTGCTGTGGCGCGGTTTCCAGCTTCGCGATTTGCGCATATTGTTTCAAATATTCCAGGTTTGCAAGCCAAACACCGCTATGATTAACCAATCGACCTCTCACCGCTTCATTAACTTGCCTGTCTTCATTATATATTTCTAATAAATTTTCCAAATCAAGCGCGATCATTGATTGGCAGAAAGCGTCGCTAATGATCGTGCGTGCCGCAGCGTCTTTGATTTGACGTAAACGATCTCGACATTTCTCCCATCCTTCTTCCAATTGTTTGATCTTTAGGGGGTCGAGGTTTTCCCTCGTTAATGTTTTCATATAACGCTGCAATTCTTCGGCATACGGCGTTAGGACTGGCTCTATATAAATACATGCGTCACATATGATTGACCGGTCGGGATTATCTTTATTAATGCTATCGATAAGATAGTGATGGGGTTGTGGTATTGCCGCCTCCGCTTTTGCCAATATCTCTTCCGCCTTGCGTCTTTCAGTCTCGCTACAATCGCTTGCGCCTGCGCCGCGGTTATCAAGGTCTTCCAAAGTTACCTGGCGGGCCCAATAGGGATCGTCATCGTCTTGCGCAGCATCAAGCTTGTCAAACCAATCCACCGCTTCCCCTGCCTTATCTCTTGCTTCTTCATACCTGCCTTCGTTAAATGCTTGCGCCGCCTCATAGATTAGCTTATTGAGATAGCCGCCTGAATCTCCCCGCGGGCCGCGGTAATCGATACGGCTGTCAACGTCTTGCGATGGGCCGGCAACAGGAAGATAGTTCGATACAAATCTAACTTGACTTTCCTGAACTCTTAAGATTCCATAGTCAATAAGCAGTTGAGCGCTGTCTCGTTCATTCGGCTGCCAGGACTGAAGGTCTGCGACTGCTATCGCTTTCCTTTCGATAAAACGATTTAATACCAAGATAAGAGGATCGTCTTTTCGCGTTAAATCAAATGGCTCGCCGAGAACCATAGTTACGAAATTCGCGCCATAAATATTGCGAGAACGATGCTGCTTTTCCAACCACTCGATTAGTTGAACCGAGGATTGAATTACATCTAATTGACGCACGAGCTCATCGATAGTGGTGGTTTTCCTGCTGATTCCTTCATAGAAAAAGCCGTCCGGGCCTAAAAAATCCAAGCTGAGAACATTTTTAGTCATGCCGGCATGTCCGCCGGTGAGGTCGTAGAAATAATTCGCCATTTTCTGCATTTGAAACATCAACTTATCTTGTATATTAGTGTCGTATGGTGCGCTGTGATGTCTTAGTTCCTCACGAATAATGGATTGAAAAACGGATTGATATTCATCCGGGGTCGGCAAAGACAAACTAACGTGCCTAATTTGTTTTCCTGCATTTTCTTCAAGGTTTTTAACTTGCCGGGGTAAATAAGGAAATTTCGCGGGATTTAACAATATGATCGGGATTTTATATTCAAAGGCCAACTTTTTGATGAAATCAAAAAATGAGCCTTGAGAAGAAAGAAGTTTTTCGCCAACTTCGTCCAAAACAATAACACCGTCTCCGAGATTCTCTTTTAAGGCGTTTGTAAAATCATCGAGATTCGAAATGCGCTCTCTCGGCAGGTGAAAGAATGAGCACAAATCAGCGATAAGCCTGTCTTCGGAGTTATTCGTTGTACTCAAATTGGCATATAAAAATCGGCCGCCTCTATTTTTAAGATGCTGGTAAACATAGTGGGTCTTGCCGCTTTTGGGTAATGCCGTTACAAAAACAATACCGTCTTTCTTTGCCGTATTAACGATTGTCTGCCATGTTGTGTCTGAGGCAACAGTATTAGGGTTATTTGCAAATTCCGCCGATTCTGGGGACACACTACTTAATTCGCTTTCCGCCGCAGCGGCTGGTATGAGCCGGCCGTCCACAATTTCATCTATATATTCCTCATCAGCAATAAATTCGTCCCAAGTCATTAGTTTCGAAATGGCCTTCTTTGCATAATCTTCGCTAATGATTCTTAGTTCAACGGCCTTCGCGATTCCACCGCGAATAAGCTCCGCGTCTATTGGGCGAGGCACAAGATAAATTGCATGGTCTTCCTCCGGCACAATAACCGTATGCATGCCCGAATGCCCATCATTGATAGGAACGGATCTTTTAAATATTACATAATATGGACCATAAACCGTGCTTGTAAATGGATCTGCCCATAAATAGTTCGGTATTAACATCCCGATACCTGAAAAACTTTTAACTTCTTTCTCTAATATAATATTTAATAACGACCTCTCTTCCGACAACCTCACATCCATATTTTCATATCGGGTAGATGCATTTCGCGTATTACCCGTTCCATTTGCCAATACGCGATGCCGGGCGGATATATTGAGCATCGTCTCAAACTTCTCTTCATCGTGTTCTGGCATATACATAATATCAAGTGGCCTATATCGCAACCTCTCGTAAAACTCTTCGTACAGATAATCACATAAATCATAAATTGGTCTATAAAGATTTCGCTTGCCCTCCTTTATAAGGTTTGCAGCAAACCCTATGCGGTGAGAAGCAGCTAATAATGACTTTTCCCATGCAAGCAGTTCTTTTTGTTCGTCTTCCGATAGTGCAGCAGCGCTCGCAGCTAACCGCCACGTATTGGCCCCATGTCCTCGGTAATTATCGTCATATATTTTAGCCAGCATATTTTTGCAGGTCTCAAGATTCCATAGTTCGGTCTTCCATTTAGATGCCATATTTTTTTGTACCACATCGCCTCTGGATGTATTCTCATCGCTTCCATATCCTGTAGCAAATCTTTTTGAGAAGCCGTCTATACCGCCGGGTGAATTCTTTGGTTTGCGTCTCGAAGGTGCTTTGCCTTTAAGCAGTGATTGCCTTTTCGATGACGCATTCTCACTTACCGTACCATTCGAAGACTCAATAACCTTATCCGCACGATAAGCCGCTCCGACTCTGATTTCGCTTTCTGCAGCCGGTGCAAATGGAGCTATTCTATCCAATTCATCTATACCAAACCCAAGATAATGGAGTGCATCATAAGCGGAATTATGGACTATTGGTTCAGGATCTCTTAAAAGCGCTTTTAGCTTAGGGATAGCCGGACCGGCGATAGGGCCTAATTGACCGAGCGCATTGGCATTATTGCCACGTACAGTAGCATCTTCGTGGTCAAGATTTGAGATTAGAAGGGGCAGAGCCTGATTGAAAAGCCCCTGTAGTTCCGGTCTATTATCATTATGTTCGTGGGCGTAATAAGCTATATTGGCGAGCATTAATGCGCCCCCCATCCTCATTCTAAGGTATGGGCTTTGTAATAAAGGTAATAATTTTTTAAGATATTCCAAATCTACAGGAACTTTATCATGACCTTCGCCATACAAGAAATCTTCTTGTTCCTTTTCCGTCACAGCACCAGTTCGTACCGCCTGCGGCTGACTGGCTGGAGATGTAGCTTGAGACTTATTTCTCTGAATGAGGCGATCAATGATCGGAAGAAGTTCTTTTCCATTCTTTTCAAATGTAGCATGAAAACCTTGAAATAGATGTTGAAGCTGCTGGTTTTGTAAATGGCTACCACTAACAAATTCTACAGCCAGACCATGGAAATATTCTGTTGTTACTCCTTTTCCCAGACAGTCGTGGAGCCATGCCAGAAGCTCATTTTCATTTTGCGTAACTTTAAGAAAATTATTTATTATACCCAGAAATGTCCTTGTATCTGATAACATCTTGGATGCCCTATCAAGGGTAGACATTCTCGCTCCGGCATTAAAACTGTTACGGATTCCAAGTAGAGCAGCGTATATAACATGATAGAATCCACTTCCGGTAATATTATCTAATTCGGCAGAATATTGCGCTGCGGGCGCAAAGCTATCCACCATTTCCTGAGTCAATCTTTCCCCGCATTCAATATCGGCGGCTTCTATTGGTATGGCATTTGGATTTTGCGCTTCCACGGCCGATTCATTTTGTGCCGCCTCGGTGTCCTGGCCGGCCGCTTCTTCTCTTGCCACCCGGACCTTTTCCTGCGCTTCTTCCCCTGACTGCCGCGGGGGTTCCGGCCGCGGAGCGCGCAGGGGCTGATTATTGGGCGACGGAATGATCTCGCGATCGGGATCCGGTTCAGGCGCGCTGTCCGGGTGCGCGAAATAGTACGGATCGCCGGGCCTTCGCGCGGGTTTTTTGGCCGGCGCGGTTTTAGCCAAATCCCCGCGCCCGGATATTACATCATCATCCGGTGTTTCGTTCAATGTGTGGCTCATAAAAATACGCCTTATCTGCTCCTCGCTGTAAGAAAAAGACATCCTAATTCTGCCCTCCTCTCCCGGCTTAAGATCAACGCCGAAAAGGGATTCTCCGGATTCCGTAAAGAAGTCCTTCATCTGTAGAGGGGAAATACCATAATAGGCCGCTATCTCATCGTTTGTATACTGCTTCAGGTCATCATAGAAATATTTGTTGGTTACGCCGAGCTGTTCCAGGAACATTTCGACGTTCCCGGAATTTCCGTCCAACTCCCCGAAATCAAAAAGATATATATTGCCGGTTTCCGGATCTACGCCGCAGTTTCCGTACGGATAAGTGAAGTCGAAATCCATCACACCTCTCCTAAACATCGCGACAACGAACTCTTTATATTTGTCGATAAGATCTTCGGCTTCCGATACCCTTTTCTCTTTGGCAAGATATTTCAAGCGCTCAAAAACAGGGACCACTTTTTTCTGGATAATGGCCAGGTCGGTTTTCCGGGCGCCGCTCTTTTCCACAAGATAGCTGAATGGCTTCTTTGAGCCGTCCATAGCGTCGATAACCATGGTCGGGACGGCGGGGCCGCCCAGCCTCTCCCCGGCCAGTTTATACCCCCTGCCCAACCAGTTGCGCGACACGAAATCCAGCGTTTTCCCGGATTTTGGCATCTTTACTATAAAATCAAAGTCATCTGCCATATGCGCGATAAGATGCCTGCCGGGTTTTAGAGTATATAAGAAAGGGCGGCTTGGCGCGGCCGGAACGGCAGGAGCGGGCTGTCTTAGCTGTAAAAATCTGTCCAGTTCCGACGCTAAAAATTTGCCGTCGATGGCGGCGGCAACTCCTAACCCCGATGCTACAAGTATACTTCTTCGCGCGCCCAACGATCTCTCTTCTCTTAGCCTGGCAATAGCCGGTTCGGACAAAGTGGTGAGCCCATCTCTAAATCGTTCCAATAAATCCCACTTACTTACACCGGTCTTCTTTTTCCCTTTCAACGAACCATCAAAACTCCGCTCATCCGTTGTCGTATAATCTCTGTGCATTATATCCAGGTCTACGGGAAAGGCAAGGCGGACAAACTCGTTTCTAAGCGCGGGATCTAAAATCCGTCCGTTCTTTTTTACTTCCAGCTCTATTCTTCGGTTAACTTTCTCGAATTCTTTCAGTTCCTGGTCGGGCCTGTGGGATCTCGCCCTTATCTCATGGAATATCTTACCGACTATTGCATTAATGTCGGATAACTCGTTTTCCCTGACAAATATCGTAAGATATTTATTCGAGGCGTGACCCCGGACTTCTTTCCCTTCGAATACGGAGAATTTCTCGTTGTTTTTCAGGATTAGTAGCTGTATCTGGGCCCCTATTTCTATCTTGCCTGTAGCTTTATTGAATACGCTTGTCTCATTTTCTAACCTGTGTAACAGGCCTTCTGCGCCGCTATTTACCAGGGCCTCTTCCAGGGCCCTTCTAATAGTTTCTCGTTCAGCCGCGAATTCGTGGATAGGATCGATCCTTCCCGTAAGTGAGTATATGCTATCGATGTGAGATTTGATAAGCGGGTCTATTGACGCGTCATTATGCAGATCGTATCTTCGCTGCATAAATTCAGATATCTCGTTGTATAGTTCGGCATCACCCGCGGTAACCGCTAATGTATCGGGGCTGTCGGCGGCTAAGGATAGGGTATTAACGAAAAATACGCACACTACGGCTATGGCTGTTATCTTAATCCGGAATTTACGTGTAGTTTTACATGCTATCATGGGGTTTTCTTCTTATTGCCTCGGCCGCAAATTTAGATTCTTGATCTTGCCCGAAGATAATACACTATACCTTACTATCTATAATCTTAATCTAATATGAATAATTAACTATATCATAATATTCCGTTAAGTCAAGAAAAAGAAAGCTACTTTTTGAATTACTAACAGGATGGCGATAATATATAAAAACAATATTTTTTATGGTTTGGGGTGGCAGGAGGCCACGAGGTGAGCTGATATAGGTCCTTCGCCCCGCTTGAAATTTTTGCCCGGGTTGGCGTCTTTTTAGCGGCAGTCCCTCGATATTCCATTCAAAACTTAAAATGCTTACCTTTGCGTCACTATACTCTGTAATGACGCAAATACCTCTTTACTTCATCATGGTTTCCGGCTAACACCAAATAATAATCCCCGCCTTCTACCTTGACGACCACACGTAACCTTATATCAATGCGAAACTCATATTTATAGTGGTTGATTTTCTTAAAACCGAGTCCGGCAGGAGCTTCTCCTGAGAGCAGAAATGAATTAAAGCCTTCTAAGCTTTCGGCAAGATTATCTTTATCTTGACGGGTTAGTTTTTTAACTGAGCGTTCAAAAGATGAAAGGATTAAAATTCTCTTCACTTGGTTACCTTTTTAATATAGCGAGAGAACTCCTTCCCCGGCTTTACGACCTTCGCCTTACCCTTCTCATTTTCTACGATATGATCGACAGCCTTAAGCTCTTCTGCGGCATAACGCGGCTCGACCTTCACGGGAGTGAGTCTTATATAATTATCTTCGATATCCACGGCGAACAACTCATCCATCTTTAAATGCAGCCGTTTCACTACCGCGCTCGGAATAGTCAGCTGATTTTTGGCCTTTAACTTTGTGATAGTCATCTTTCTCACCTCCATAAGAAGTATACCATAAGTAGGAAAGTATGTCAAGTTAGAATTTCTAACTTTTATTTGCCTAACATATAAAGTGTCATTCTGCAGTTGACTCAGACGGGCAGGCAATCTCATAGCCTGTAGAGCCGTTAAAGTAATCGCGTTCCTTTAAGCGCCTTCCCAGGTTATCTGCTATTCCTGCGTAGAATCTTTATAATTTTTTAGGATGTAAACTATATGCGTGTTTGCAGCGTCTGCGGATACTGATTACCCAGCCGATTGCTATGAAGTTTCATTGCAGTCTAAGTCCGTAGCGAAACAGAGTGGCGTCCCCATCCGGATTTTCCCGCCATTTGTCCTGCTCTGGGCGGGACCCCGCCCCGGGTCTTTCTCCCGGCGGGGGAACCGACCCTTTCAAATCCGGCGTGACGATACAGACTGAAAATGGCGTCCCCATCCGGATTTGAACCGGAGTCGTCAGAATGAAAATCTGATGTCCTAGACCAGACTAGACGATGGGGACGACACCATTAACTTTTTGTTTAATATAAATCTGCCATGAACCAGAATCCTAAGGCAGTCTTTCTATTGTCGATTCGGTTCATGGCACCCTGAACCGAACGTCCCG
>Ga0265297_10001377_pt1 | contig 57695 bp, 51 predicted proteins | sample Munlanlwell13791_FD_192502 | JGI IMG/M metagenome (GOLD analysis project Ga0265297, IMG submission 192502) | Leachate microbial communities from a municipal landfill in Southern Ontario, Canada - Leachate well 137-91 | ecosystem: Engineered > Solid waste > Landfill > Unclassified | place...
GGGGATTTTTTGCGGTATTGATCATCGCCCTGGCTATCTCCGGCGCAGCTAATGCGGCGACATTGGTAATAGCGGATTTCGAGACCGGGGACAAGCCGAATAACCTGGGAGGGGATTTCGGGGCGTGGGATAAGGACCCCAACGATACCACGCAGGGATGTAAGATAAACTTCAATTCGGACCTGAAGCACGGCGACAAGGGTTTTGCCCTCCAGATAGATTATGATGTCGATTCCCCGAACCCTGCCTATAACGGCGTATGGATGAAGCTCGGCGACGCTAACGGCGCGCAGTATGGCAAGCTGACGTTCTGGGTAAAGGGCGATGAGGTCGCGGGTTTCACCCAGAAGATCAAGCTTGAGCTCAAGAACGCAAAGGGTGAAGTCGGCAAATACACTGTCAGCAATATAACGAAGGACTGGCAGGAAGTCGTGATACCGCTCAGCTCATTCGGCGGCCTTACGGATCTCAGCTCGTTGAGTGAGTTCGTAATAGTATTTGATGATATGACCTGCTCGGCCAAGAAGCAAGGTACCGTGTACATCGATGATATCGCATTTGTGAAATAGGTCATTATGCCCCGTGGGTGTTCATAACGCCCACGGGGGCAATTATTCCCCAAAAATAGCAAATTAATAGTCTTGACAAAGCAGTGATCGGATGATAAACTTAGGGAAGTCAATAAGACATCTTTGTTTATTCAACTTTGCCATATTTTTTTTATAAAAACTTGCCCACGGGGGCAGTAGATCTAGGTTTCGGGGAGATAAGTAAAATCCACAATGGAAGGAGGTGAATAGGTGAAGAAATTTTTCTTCCTCGGGTTAGTAGTTGGTTTAGTGCTTTCGTTGTCATCGGCAGCGCATGCTAACATGCTGCTGAATTCTAGCTTTGAGACTCCGATGGGTTCCGACGCGGATCCGGACAATTGGTGGGGTTTACGTGAAAATCCCACCGTTACGGATGTCGTCATGAAGACATCGGCTACGGAGAAGTACTCGGGCAGCCAGAGCGGCAAGATAGTAATGACTGCCAATACCGGATCGCCCAAGAACCTGTGGGCGGGATGGGGCCAGGAAGTGAGCATCGGCGAGGGACAGCAGATCACGGCTTCAGCGTGGCTTAAGTCCACAGCCCGTAATTATGCGAACCCCAAGCTCCAGCTTGAGTTCAAGGACATTGGCGGCGTCCAGATCAACAAGACGTCCGTCGCAGCTCCGACCGGAACGTTCGACTGGACAAACCTCTCTACCACGGTGACTACACCGGTAGGTACGGAGACGGTCCTCGTCAACCTTCTCGTCGAGAAGACCTCGGGTGGAGCCAGCGGTGAGTTCTACTGGGACGATGCATCGATCGATGTCGCTGCCGTTCCGGAACCGGCAAGCCTTCTTTTACTCGGCTCGGGTTTAGTTGGTTTGTTAGGTGTTTCAAGAAAGAAAAAGTAATAGTAAAGTTGTTTGCAGGATTGGCTCCGCAAAAGTCTCATCCCCCAAAAATAAGATAGATGCGGGGCCAATCTTGTAGGCAGGGCTATCCGGGACCCTGAATGGGCGCAATAGAGTTGCGCTCATGGGCAAAAAGTAATATAATCAACGCAAATATCCCGGAGGCCTTAGGTTATGAAAAAGTTATTGAAGCAGTCAGCCATCGCGCTCCCGCTTCTCTTTGTTACCTCATTATTCCCCGTAAATAACGCATGGACAGCGCCCCTGCAGGTCTCCGCATCATCCAGCGAGAGCGACCTCTACACGGCTAAAAATACTGTTGACGGAAATTACCAGAGCAGGTGGAGCAGCCAGTTCTCGGACCCCCAATGGCTTCTTATAGACCTTGGCGAAGTAAAGGATGTCTCGGGGATCACAATAAGATGGGAAGCCGCATTCGGGAAATCCTACGAGGTGCGCGTATCGGAAGACAACTCCGGTTGGAAGACCGTTTATGACGCGGCAGAGAGCGACGGCGGTACCGACGATATATATTTCAGGAAAGTGCCCGCGAGGTACATAAAGATATTCATGAAGGAAAGGGCGACCTCCTGGGGCTATTCCGTCCTAGAGTTGGCGGTAAAGGGCGCGGACGAGGAACCGGTCGTTACCGCGTCATCCGCGCAGCAGGGCAGCGACCCCTATAACGCTTTTGACGGGGACCGCGCGACCGAATGGCTCAACGATTCGGCCTCGGATGCCTGGATAATGTTAGACCTGAGGAAGCCTAAGGATATCGGAGGCATACAGCTGAACTGGGGCCTGAATTACGCAAAATCATACGAGATACTCATATCGAATGACGGGAGTTCCTGGAAAAAGGTCTTCTCCAGTGAAAAGGGCAACGGGAGCAAGGACCTGATATATATCGATACCGCAAGGGCGCAATATATAAAGATCTTATGCGGGGAGAGCAACACCGGCAGCGGTTATTCGCTGGGGGATATTACGCTGAAAGGCCCGGATGAATCGGCGACCCCGCAGAGGCATTACGAACTGCTGGCAGAGGAGGCCGGTCCGGGTTATTATCCGATATGGCTGAGCAAACAGCAGATCTATTGGACGGTCGCGGGGATAGACGGCGACGACAAAGAAAGCCTGCTTTGCGAGGACGGAACCATAGAGCCCTATTGGCACAGTTTCTCGTTGATGCCCTATCTCTATGTGGATTCAGAGTTTATCACATCGGGAGGGGCTAAGGTCACGCAATCGCTCGAAAAGGGATATCTTCCGCTGCCTATGGTGACCTGGGATTGCAACGGCATAGTATTTACCCAGAAGCTTTTTGCTTCGGGAGAACGCGGCAGATCGGCAAGTTACGCGTGGTATACCGTTGAGAATACCACAAAGGAAAAGATATCAGGTAAACTCTTCATTACCGTGAGGCCTTTCCAGGTCGTCCCGCCGTGGGAATACGGCGGGCTTTCCGAGATAAGGAGCCTGTCATACGAGGATGCCGCGATGCCGGTCGTGAAAGTCAACGGCGTGCCCGCGGTCATCTCGCTGTCAAAGCCCGACGCTTTCGGAGCCGTAAGGTATAAGAAGGATGACATCGTAAATGTCATCGGGACGGGCAAAGTCCCGGAAGACCGGTCCGTAGAAGACCCGGATAAATACGCTTCGGGCGCGCTTGAGTACAGTTTTGACCTGTCCGCGGGCAGGAAGGCGGAATTCTTCCTCGCGATGCCGTTACACGGCTGCGACAGCGTGCAGGGCCTCCCGAAGAAGCCCGGCAAGGCCGCAAGCCATTTTGCGAAACTGTTCAAGGACCAGAAAAAGACCTGGGAGGCCAAACTCGATGCCGTAAAGATCGATGTGCCGGACATGGAGATAGTTGACACAATGAAGTCGAACCTCGGGTATATACTTATAAACAAGGACCTGCTGAAACTTCAGCCCGGTTCGCGCAATTATAAGAAAGCATGGATGCGCGACGGCGCATTGTTGTCCGCGGCGATGATGAGGCTGGGATATAAGGATGACGTCAAGGAGTTCCTCGACTGGATCGCGGACAGGCAATACCCGAACGGAATGGTGCCTTTTATACTGGAAGAGGGCGGCATGCCGGGATGGTGCAAGGATTGGAAGGAATACGACAGCCAGGGCGAATTCATCTTCGCGATCTACGACTATTATTGCTTCACGGGCGACCGGAAATTCCTTGAAGATAAGTGGCCGAATATAGAAAAGGCGCTCAAATACCTGGTCGAGCTCAGGAAGCAGCGGCTTACCGGCAATTACTGCAAAGGTCCGGATTCAAAGAAGGTGTTCTGCGGGATCCTCCCCGAGTCGAACAGCCACGAGGGTTATTTCCCGGCGATGCACAGCTACTGGGACGATTTCTGGGCCCTGAAAGGCTGGGAGGATGCCGGATCCATCGCGAAGGTCTTGGGAAAGGAAGACGCGGTAAAGTGGATAGACGCCGAGAAGTCGTCTTTCAGGAAGTCCGTTTACGATTCGATAGATCTTGTCATGAAGGTGAAGAACATAGACTTCATACCGGGCTGCGCGGAAAAAGGCGATTTTGACGCGACGTCAACGGCTATAGGCGTTTATCCCTGTGGCGAGCTCAAATACATGCCGCAACCCCAGCTCAAGAACACGTTCGACAGGTATTTCAGGGACACACTGAAGCCGAGGGAGAATAAAGATTGGAAGGGCGGTTTTACCCCTTACGAGCTGCGCGACATTTCGGCGCTGATACTCATGGGGGACAGGCAGAGGGCGTTCGAGCTGCTCAAGTATTTCCAGACCGTAAAGCGCCCGCGCAAATGGAACCACTGGGCTGAAGTGGTGTTCAGCGATTACCGCCAGCCGCAATATCTCGGCGATATGCCGCATACCTGGATAGGCGCGGAGTATATATGCGGCGTCAGGAATATGTTCGTGTATGAGGACGGAGGGAAACTCATCCTCGGGGCAGGCATCCCGAAAGAGTGGGCGGATTCGGGCAAAGAGATCAAAGCCGAAGACCTTCCGACCTATTTCGGCAATATTAGCTTCGCGTTGAAACCCTGTGCAAAGGGGCTCAAGCTTGAAGTCCGCGGTAAGGCGAAGCCCCCGGAAGGGTTCGTTTTCAGCGACCCGCGCACGGGGAAAGTATTTACTTTTTCAGAGTTGCCTGCTAACATAGTGATATCAGGCAAAGGGGATGAATGAGCGCAAAGACACTCGAAGAGCTGGCAGAAAAACTTAAGGTATCGCGCAGGACTATCTCGAGGGCGCTGAAGAACGACGCGAACGTCGCAAGCGAGACGCGCCGGCGCATACTCGACTATCTTGAAAAGGACAAGTATTTCCCGAATGTCCACGCCGCGAGCCTCGCTTCCAAGAAGATAAACGTCATAGGCCTGATATTCCCGAAGAACGCCTTCCTGCATGCCGATTTCTTCGCGATAGATACGATCAAGGGCGCAGCGAAGTTCGCAAATGAGAACAATTACCAGCTCATGATGTTCACCCAGAGCAAGTTCGACAGCGACCAGTGCCTGCAGATGTACAAGAGCAAGCTCGTCGGAGGGCTCATGATAGTGGCCATATCAAAGGACGATACCGAAAAGATCGAGGACCTCAGGAAGAACCATGTCCCGGTCGCGCTGCTCTTTGCCTATTCGGATGCCGTGGATTCCTTCGGATGCGACAACAAGCGCGGCGGGTATATCGCGACGAAGCACCTGATAGACATAGGCAGGAAGAAGATAGCTTTCATACACGGCCACGAGAACTGGTTCGACTCCGCGGAAAGGTTCGAGGGGTACAAGCAGGCGCTCGAGGAGGCCAAGATGCCGTTCAGGCCGGATTACGTGGAACGCGGTTATTTCAGGTATGAGGATGCCCAGGAGGCGACGAAGAAGCTGATGGCACTGGATGACCCGCCCGACGGTATTTTTTCCGCGAACGACAGGATGGCTATAGGCGTCATAAGGGCCCTAAAGGTGGCCGGAAAGAGGGTGCCCGAGGACGTGGCTGTCATAGGCTTCGATAATATACCCATATGCGATTTCTTCGACCCGCCGATAACCACCGTCGCCCAGCCGGTGATGGAGATAGCCTATACGGCCGGCAACGACCTGCTGGATGCCATAAATTCTCCCCACGGGAAACCCCGTTTGAAATACCTCGAACCGAGCCTGGTCATCCGTAAGTCCGCCTAATAGCCGTATTGCGCCTGCCCGTTATTCGTGATATAATTATCAGCCTATGAAGGAAACTGGAAAAGGCAAGAGGCTTGAGGACAGGCTGTTGGGGGACGAATGGGCCGACTGGAAGCCCGGCGCCGATGGCGCCGCGTCTTCGGATGCCCCGAAATCCCTGTTTTTGTTCTTCGCTTTCCTCGTGATAGCCGTTGCTCTGCTTGGGATCTGGCTGTTCTGGTACCTGGCCCTCCCGAGGTTTGAGAGCTTTGGCCCGGATTTTGTGCTGACAGCCAGGGCGGCGTTCGTAGCTGTTTGCTGTGTATTGGCGGCATGGTATGCGGCGCAGGCCATATCGGCGGCATTAAAGGTGAAACTGGCGCCCTCTTTCATGGTCAGCAGGTTCTCTCTCAGGGCATTGCTGTCCGGCGCCGTAAGGATCGCGGCGTTGTTCGGGATAACCAGGGACAGGATAGGGAGCTCATTCATCAAGTTCCACAACGACCTGATGTACGCGACCGGGACCGGAAAGTCCGTAAAGAAGATATTGATATTGCTGCCCCGCTGCCTCTCAGCGGACATAAGGAACAGGATCAAGGAACTCGGGGAAAGATACGAGTTTACCGCATATACCGCTTTCGGCGGCGACGAAGCCCGGAAAGCCATAAAGGACAACCGTCCGGATGCCGTTATCGCCATAGCGTGCGAGAGGGACCTTATCTCCGGGATACAGGATATGGCCCCGAAGATGCCGGTCTTCGGCCTCGCCAACAAACGCCCGGAAGGGCCCTGCAAGAACACATCCATTGATATGGGCGAACTCGAAAGGATCGTCAGGTACTGCCTCTCAAAATAATATGAGCGATAGAATACTAAGTACGATAGATAAAGCCAGGGATTATATACTGGGCAGGCAGGCCCCGGAAGGGTATTTCCATTCCGTATTCCATATGGACCTCGGGCTGGAGTCCGATACCATGCTGATCCTGCGTTTTCTCGGGATCAGGGATGATGCCCTCGAGGATAAGCTGTTGGCTTTTATGCTCGAGAGAAGGCTCGAGGACGGCGGATGGTCAATATACCCCGGCGGCCCCCCGGAGCTGAATACCACGATAAAGTGCTATATCGCCCTGAAGCTGAAGGGATTCGAAGACCGCAACAGCGTAATGTCGAGGGACCGCCAGATAATATTGAACCTCGGGGGGATAGAGAAGGCCAACAGTTTCACGAAATTTTACCTCGCGATGTTCGGCCTCGGCAGCTGGGAGGCCGTCCCGGCCATACCCCCGGAGCTCGTGCTCCTGCCCGACTGGTTCCCGATAAATATATATGATTTCAGCGCGTGGACGAGGACGATCATTGTGCCGCTTTCGATAATATGGTCATTCAAGCCCGTGCGCAGGGCCATGAAAGATTTCGATGTCGATGAGCTCTATAAGGAAGGCCGCAGGATGAAAGACTGCGGCATTAAGCCCGACAGGGGCATCAGCTGGAAGAACTTCTTCCTTTTCGCCGACTGCACGATGAAGATAGCGTATAAGCTTTACCTGCGGCCGTTCAGGCGTATCGCGGTAAAGAGGGCCGAACGCTGGATGGTCGAGAGGCTCGACAAGAGCGACGGCCTCTGCGCGATATATCCCGCCATGGTGAATTCGGTCATGGCATTGAGCTGCCTCGGTTACAAGAACGACCACCCGCTGATGAAATCCAACATAGAGGAGGTCCGTAAGCTGTTAGTGGACCATGGCCATAAGGCGGAGATGCAGCCGTGCGTCTCGCCGGTATGGGATACGGCCCTGGCGGTTTACGCGCTCGGGATATCGGGCTTCCCGAAGGATAGCGAAGCGATGAGGAAGGCAGGGCGCTGGCTGCTCTCGAAACAGGTAAACGAGATTGGCGACTGGAAAAAGAAAGCGAAGGACGCGCAGCCCGGCGGATGGTATTTCGAGTTCAGGAACGAATTTTACCCCGATATAGACGACAGCGCGCAGGTCCTTCTCGGACTTATGCAGGTCGATATGGGGGACGAGGAGGGCAGGAAGAAACAGGAATTCGACCGCGGGCTGGACTGGGTGCTGAAGATGCAGTCTTCCGACGGCGGTTTTAGTTCCTATGACAGGGATAACAACAAGAAGTTCCTTAATAAGGTGCCGTTCTCGGACCATAATGCGATGCTCGACCCTACGTGCTCCGACATTACAGGGCGCACCTGCGAATTGCTCGGCCGCCTTAAATTCGACCCGAAAAAACGCCCGGTTAAGAAAGCAATAAATTTCCTGAAGAGGGACAGGATACCCGACGGCACATGGTACGGCCGGTGGGGGGTCAACTACATATACGGCACATTCCTCGCATGCCGCGGCCTTTCGTTCGTCGCGGGGGGACCGTGCAAGAAGGAACTGGATGAGGCCGCGAAATGGATGCGCAGCGTCCAGAACGACGACGGGGGCTGGGGCGAGTCGCCCGTGACCTATGAAGACCCTTTCAAGAAAGGGAGGGGCCAGTCATGCGCGTCGCAGACGGCGTGGGCGCTGCTTACATTGTTCGCGGCGGGCGATTTTGACGGCAACGCCGTAGAGCGCGGCATCGAGTACCTGATCGCAACACAGGATATCACCGGCAACTGGGAAGAGGCCTGTTTTACAGGGACCGGATTCCCGAGGGTATGCTATCTCCGCTATGAGCTTTATTCCGTGATCTTCCCGCTTATAGCTCTATCGGAATATGCCGCAGCACGCGGAAAACTAAAGGTATAATAAAAATGAGATTTAAACCCGGCCTTACGGCAAAGATCACGAAACAGATAGTCTCGAATAAGATCAGGGGCAAGAAGCGCTTCGCGTTGGTCCTGATGCTCGAGCCGACCTTTATGTGCAACCTCGCGTGCGAGGGATGCGGCAGGATCAGGGAGTACAGGGAAGGCCTCAATAAGATGATGAGCGTCGACGAATGCATAAAGGCGGTCGATGAATGCGGCGCGCAGATCGTATCAATATGCGGCGGAGAGCCGCTCGTATATCCGCATATCGAGGAGCTCATCAACAGGTTGACAAAAAAAGGGAAGTATATCTATCTCTGCACGAACGGTCTCCTGTTTAAGGACAAGATGCCCCGCCTGAAGCCGAGCGAGAACCTGATGGTGAACTTCCATATAGACGGCCTCGAGAAGACCCATGACGCGATCACCGGGCTCAAGGGTGCATACAATAAGGTCATAGAAGCGGTGAAGGCCGCGAAAAAGAAGGGTTACTTCGTGTGCACGAATACGACGATATACAGGCAGACCGACATAAACGAGCTCAGGCAGCTGTTCAAGACGCTGCATGAGCTTAAAGTGGACGGATTCCTGATATCCCCCGCGTACGGGTACGTGCACGTCGGAGACGCGTTCTTCTTTAAGAAGAAAGAGCTCGCCGAATATTTCAGGAAGCTCGAGCCGGAATTCAAAAAATATAATTTCCTCGGCTCGCCTTTGTACATAGAGTTCGTCCAGGGTAAACGCGACATAGATTGCGCCCCGTGGTCCACGCCGACGCGCAACCCGTTCGGCTGGCGTTCTCCGTGCTACCAGTTGGCGGACAAACATTTCGCGACGTATGAGGAGCTTATCGATAAGACCGATTGGAAGAAGTACGGGGCCAGGAGCAAGAACCCCCGCTGCGCCGAATGCGCTGTCCACTGCGGGTTCGAGCCGGCAAGCGTGCTCGAGGGAAAGTCGTTCATGGATATAATGAAGTTGATAGGATGGCAGTTCACATAGGCTTAGGATATATATAACAGAAAGGGCAAAGATATGGACTGGGGATCTCATATGGTACTGGCGGCAAAACTGCTCGATTCAAGCAAGCTCGACGTAGGCGCCGCGATATATTCGGTAATACCCGTCATCGACCAGAAACCCGCGCATTTCCACAGGGTCTACGCGCATATACTCGAGAACCAGCCTGATTTCCTCGATGTAACGCTCGAGCTCTTCAAGAGGCCGGAGGTAGTGAAGAGGGATTTCGCGGCTCTCGGAAAGTTCATATCGGAGAAGACGGCGCAATTGCAGAAAGAGTACGACAGCGTGCCCGTGAAGGAAGCGGCGAAGAGGCAGAAGATAGAGAAGAGGATATACGCCTTTACGCGCATAAGCGAAGAGACGCCGGGATTCCTTAAATTGCTGGATGACGCGCGGGATGTCGTCGGAGACGAGAGGGTAACGAAGATATCGACCGACAAGCTCTCGGCGGCTGTCAGCCTGCTCTCGCACACGTATTTCGATACCTATAACAATCCCGTGCAGATCTTCCTTCCGAACTGCGCGCTCTGTTCGGCGCAATGGGATTTCTGGTCGAAGATAGATTACATGAAGTTCCGCGGGGATTTCTACAAGCCGGAGAATATCGTCCCGTTCAGGAGAGAAGTAGCCAAAAGCAAAGTATGGAATGTTACGCTTAAGCCCGAGGCCCTGATGAAGGCGCTTATTATAAGGCTCGGCGAGATGGGAGAGCCGGCCATCCCCTACGAGATAGTAGATATGGGCGTCAGGGACTTCCTGCGGTATATGGAGATAGACGAGTACCAGAAGGCCGATAACGAACTGAAATTCCTGCATGACCTCGAGAAAGATATATCCGAGATAATCTACAAGAATTTCGCGCGGATTGCCTGAAGGATGCGATATGGATGCGCAGGGACTGAAGAAAAGCCTTAAAGAGCTCGGGTTCGATTTCTTTACCGGCGTGCCGTGCTCCCTTCTCGGGGGCATTATCAGGGCGCTCGGGGACGATTATATCCCGTCGGTGAGGGAGGATACGGCGCTCGGGCTCGCGGCCGGCGCCTATCTCGGAGGCAGAAAGCCGTGCGTGTTGATGCAGAACTCCGGCATCGGCTATTCCCTGAATGTCCTTACGAGCCTCAACCTCATATATGATATTCCGGTCCTCCTTATGATCAGCTATCGCGGTTTCGGCGGAAAAGATGCGCCTGAGCATATCATAATGGGTAAACACTGCGTAGAGCTTATGGAGGCCATAGGCATAAGCTCCAGGGTCTGCAGCGGGCAGGACCTCGAATCCGCACTGGCAGAAGCCGACGGACAGATAAAGAACGGCAAGCCCTACGCCGTCTTTATAAGGGAGGGGGCCGTCTCATGATAATGCGCGACGCCATCGCCGGCCTCTTATCCGCGATAAAAGACGAATATGTCGTCTGTGCGAACGGTTTCATATCGCGCGACACCTTCAACGCGAAGGACAGGCCGCGGAATTTCTATATGCTCGGCTCGATGGGGCAGGCATCTTCGATAGGGCTCGGGCTCGCGATCGCTGACCCGCGCAAAAAGGTGGTCGTATTCGACGGCGACGGGAACCTTCTCATGAACCTCGGCATCCTCGCGATGATCGCGCAAATATCCCCCAAGAACCTTATCCATGTCGTCCTCGATAACGAGTGCTACGACTCTACCGGCGGCCAGCCGACGATATCATCCTCGATAGATCTCTCCGGAGCCGCGAAGGGCTGCGGAATAAAAAATGTGGTAATGAAAGGCTTGACGGAGGACATTACGGCGGCGTTCAAGGATTGCCTGGCTAAGGACGGGCCGCATTTCCTTCTGCTAAAGGTCGCGCGCGACCCTTCGGAGAAGACGCCGCGCGTAAACATAGAACCGCCTGAAATAGCCGCGAGGTTCAAGAGATCATGAAGAGATATGTCCTGCTCAATCCGGGCCCGGTGAATATAAAAGAAAAAGTCAGGAAGGCGCTTCTGTCGCCTGACATCTGCCATCGTGAACCCGAATTTTCCGCTCTGATGACCGGATGCGCGAATAAGCTATTGCGCGCGTTCGCGATAGCGAAGTCCTACGACGCCGTATTCATAACAGGTTCCGGCACGGCGGCGCTCGAGGCCGCAGTCGCCTCCTGTGTCCCGCACGGCAAGAAAATACTGGTGGTGAATAACGGGATATATGGCGAAAGGATTGCCGAGATAGCTAGGCGCCACGGGATAAACGTTGCCGACGTGAAGTCTGATATAGCGCAGGCTCCGGACCTGGGAACCGTAGAAAGAAAGCTCAAGTCCGACCGGTCTATTGCGGTCGTGGCGATGGTCCATCATGAGACATCCACAGGGATACTGAACCCCGTAAATGAGGCCGGAAGGCTGTGCAGGAAATATAAGAAACTATACTTACTCGATTCGATAAGCGCGATCGGCGGGGAAGAGCTGGATTTCGCGAAATGCGGCGTGGATATATGCGTTGGGACCGCCAATAAATGCATAGAGAGCATACCGGGCGTATCCTTTGCCCTCGTTAGAAAGCCGGCGCTTCCCATGATCGAAAAAATATCGCCCAGGTCGTTGTATTTTGACCTGCCCGGGAACCTTAGAGGGCAGAAGGCGGGCGTCCCCTTGTTTACCCCGGCGGTCCAGTCTTTCCTCGCGCTCGACGCGGCGCTTGACGAACTCCTCAAGGAAGGCGTGGATAACCGCATCAGGAGATACCGCGCGCTCGCGCTCCGCCTCAGGCGGGCGTTCGAGGACGCGGGATTGGAGTACCTTATAGCCCCCGCATGGCGTTCGAACACCATTACGGCGTTGCGCCTTCCGGAAGGCATCACATATGAGAAGCTGCACCGCGAATTCAAGTCCAGGGGATTTGTCATATACGCCGGCCAGTCGAAACTGAAGGAGATTATATTCAGGATCGCGAACATGGGCCAGATATCCGAAGGCGAGGGACGCAGGCTCATCGCCGCGGTAAGGAGCATATTCAGGGCATGAAAGCCGTAATACTAGCCGCCGGTATAGGCAACCGCCTTAAACCGTTGACCGACAAGATGCCCAAATCGCTCATCAAGATCGGCGACAGGGCCGTGCTTGAACGCATGCTCGATTCGCTGACAGGCCTCGGGATAACAAACGTGACGATAGTTGTCGGCCATTTAAAACAGATGATAACCGGCCTCGTGGGTAAGCAACACAAGACGGCCGCGTGCAAATACATAACGAACCCCGATTATGAGCTCGGGAGCATCCTTTCCCTATATGCGGCAAGGCAGGAGATCGCCGGGAATGACGTCCTGCTTATGGACGCCGATGTCGTATTCGAGAGGGAAGTCCTGGCAAGGCTTGTCAATTCGAAGAACGCCAATTGCTTCCTGGCAGATAAAAGCTTCAAGGATACCGGCGAGGAGATGAAGGTCGCCTCCCTGGGCGGCAGGGTGGTCCAGGTCGCGCGGAAGGTCACGAGGGAGCATGACAGCGCCGGGGAAGGGGTCGGTTTTTGCAAGATATCTTCCGATTGCTCGGAAGAGCTGGTAAAGGCGCTCGAGAAGAAGATCTGCCTGAACCGCTTATGCGATTACGAGATGGCGCTTGATGATTTCTGCCTGCGCGTCAGCGCAGGCGTAGAGGACGTGACGGGACTGAAGTGGACGGAGATAGATTTTCCTGAAGACATAGAGAAAGCGCGGATAATCTCGGGAGGGTTGGAATGAAGAGCATTAACAGGATATTAAGTGAGCCGCTTTCCGGCCTGTTCATTAAATCAGGGTTGCACCCTAACTCGATAACCCTGATGAGCGGCGCCGCCGGGCTTGTCGCCTTCGTCCTTTTCTGCGTGGGTAATAAGGCGAGTTTCATCGCGGGCGCGCTGTTCTTCGAGCTCTTCTACGTTCTCGACAACTGCGACGGAGAGGTGGCCAGGGCGAAGGGGTTATCGTCAAAATTCGGAAGCTGGCTTGATACGATGGTCGACTATGTAATACACGTCATAGGGTTCGGCGGCATAATGCTCGGGGCATACAGGCAGAACGAGAACCCGATAATATTCATCGCGGGCATCGCGGCTATGATAGGCATATTCCTGTCGTTCTTCGTCGTGATCCTCCAGAAGACAAAGAATTACGGCCTCGCGATACACGGCATGCCTAAGGCGCCCGGCGGCGCCGTGAAGCAGGTCAGCTTCTGGGACAAGCTGATAGATGTGTTATCGGTCGGCGATTTCTCGCTTGTAGTGATAATATTCGCCGTTTTCGGGAAGATGGAGGCGCTGCTGTGGCTCGCCGCGGCGGGGGCCAACCTGTTCTGCGTCATATTGCTCGCGGTTAATTTCAAATATTTGATCGGCCGGGAGTAGATGAAAATACTCAAGAAGGCAATACTGGCCCTTGCGGCCGCGCTCTTTGTATGGATCGTGTTCAAGTCGGGCCCGGACCTTATAATCGCGCAGCTCGTCTCGCTCAACTGGAAGATCGCCGTAGTCATCATAGCGTATATGATAACCTACTATTTCGATACGACCGGATGGGGATGGGCTTTTCGCAGGGAAGTAAGATTGCCTTCGTTTTGGCGGTTCTTCCTTGCGCGGCAGGCAGGCGAGGCGATAAATTATACGACGCCGACCGCGTACATAGGCGGCGAGCCGGTCAAGGCGCTTGTGTTGCGCAAACGCGACGGCGTGGACATGGTTGACGGCCTCGCGAGCGTAGTCATAGCGAAGACATCGCTGTTCCTGAGCAAGATCGTCTTCCTGTTTGTCGGCATAATAGTCGCGCTGAGTATATTCAAGTTCAGCGGCATAGTCGCCACCGGCATACTTTGGACATTTACCGGGGTCTTCGTCCTGCTGGTCATCTTTCTTTTCCTGCAGAAGAAGGGCCTCTTCATGCTCGGGCTCAAGATGGCGCGCAGGTTCAAGCTGAGCGACCCGCTTGAAGGGAAAAGGACGAGTTTTGAGGAGATAGACAGGGTAATAAGCGATTTTTACGCGAATGAAAGGCCGCGGTTCTTCCTCTCATTCATGTTCCATCTCCTCGGATGGTTCGCGGGGCTTATAGAGGTATACATTATAATGTATTTCCTCGGCGTGCAGGTCGATTGGGCCAAGGCCCTCGTAATAGAAGTATTTTTCAAGGCCGCGAACTCCGCGTTCTTTTTCGTGCCGGCGGCGCTCGGAGTACAGGAAGGCGCCGGGTATGCGGTCCTGGCCGCCCTCGGCATAGGGGGCGAGATCGGCGTTGCGCTAAGCATAGTCAAAAGGATACGCGAGATAGCCTGGGCGGGTTTCGGGCTCATAATATACTGGAAGACGCCAAAATGATAGTTGTGACCGGAGCGAACGGTTTTATAGGTTCAAGGGTCGTCCGCCAACTGCTCAGGCAGGGCGAACGCGTGCGATGCTTTGTCCGCAGGGACACGAACCTGATCAACCTGGAAGAGAACGGGGCCAGGTATGAAGTCGAGATGGTATGCGGCGACGTAAGGGATTATGGCTCGGTCAGGAATGCCGTTAAGGATGCGAGGGCCGTTTACCATATGGCGGCTTACGCGCACCTTTGGTATCCTGACGTCAAAGCCGTATACGATATAAATTGGAAGGGGTCGAAGAACGTATTCCAGGCCTGCCTCGAAGAAGGGGTCGAGAAGGTCGTATATACGAATACCGCGGCGATAATGAAGGGTGGTACGAAGAAAGATCCGGGCAACGAGGACAGCGGGGACCTGGGCCTGCGCGACATGCCGGGCCATTATACCCGTTCAAAATTCCTTGCTTTCCGGGAAGCGCTGAATTATTCAAGGAACGGGCTGCCGGTAACGATAGTCAGCCCGACCACGCCGGTCGGCGACGGTGATTTCAAGCCGACGCCTCCGGGCAAGATGATAATTGATTACCTGAAAAGGAAACTGCCCGCCTATATAGGGACGGTCTTGAATTACATAGACGTCGATGACGCTGCCGCGGGGCATATATCCGCCGAAAAGACCGGGAGGACGGGGGAGCGCTATATATTGGGCGCGCATAACCTCACCCTCGAGGAGCTGTTCGCTATGCTTGAGAAGATAACGGGTATTCCGGCGCCGGGGATAAAACTGCCGGTGGCGCCGCTGCTCCCGCTGGGATTCATATGCGGAAAGATATCGGAGAATATAACGCACACGGAACCGCCGGTGCCGTGGGAGGGGCTCAGGCTGGCCGCGAAGCCCTTCGCGTTCGACTCGTCCAAGGCGGTAAGGGAGCTTGGCCTGCCCCAGGGCGATATCGAAACCGCCTTAAGGAAGGCTGTCGATTGGTTCCGTTCGAAAGGATACGTAAAGACCGGAGGAGAAAGATGAAGATATTGACCCCAAGGAAGATAGGATGCTGTTTCGGAGTAAACCGCGCAGTCAAATTGACGGAAGAGGCGCTCTCCCGTGGGGTGCCCGCGTATATAAACGGCGAGCTCGTCCATAATGACACGATAACCAGAAAGCTCTCCGAAAGGGGCCTTACCGAGATAAAAAGCATAGACGAGGTGAAGGACGGTACGCTTATCATAAGGGCGCACGGCATCTCCCCGGCCGAAAGGGCGAAGGTTGACGCGAAGAGAATAGAGATAGTCGACGCGACGTGCCCGATCGTCAGGCAGGCACAGGTGGCGGCAAAAAAGATCGAAGAGGAAGGCTACCAGGTCGTAATAGTGGGCGATAAGTCCCATGCCGAAATAAAAGGTATACTCGGCCACCTGAAGAACGAGGCCCTTGTCGTCTCCAGCCCCAGGGAGATAGACCCGTCCAAGCTCAGGAACAAGGTAGGCCTCATATTCCAGACTACGCACTCGATAGAGCTCTGCAGGGAAGTCGTGGCGGAAGTCATGAAGGTCTCCCACGAGATAAAGATAGTGAACACGATATGCGCGGATATAAGGAAGAGGCAGGAGGACGCCGTTAAGCTCGCGCAGAAGACAGGGTTGATGATAGTCGTCGGCAGCCATCACAGTTCGAATACGATCAAGCTCAAGAAGCTGTGCCAAAAATACAACGATAACACGATCCAGATAGAACGCGCTAAAGACCTTGACCCGAAAAGGTTCAAGGGCATTAAGTCCGTAGGGATAATCGGGGGCGCCTCGACCCCGGATATACTGATAGAAGAGGTCAAGAAGAGGCTGAAGAGCATAAGCAAGAAATGAACACCAGGATCGCTGTAGTCTTCGCGCTGTACTGGGAATCGCGCCCCTTTGCCAAGAGGCTCGGGATAGGTTTTACCGGGTCCCTGCCGAAAGTAGTGTCCGCGCAGGAAGGCGGGATAATAATCGCCAGGAGCGGAATGGGAACGGGAAATTCCCGGAAGACGGCCGAGCGCATAATAAACGAATTCCATCCGGATGTCATTATATCTGCGGGTTTTTGCGGCGCGCTTGTAGATGACCTGAAGATAGGCGATGTGGTAGTATCCGACCTTAAGGACCGCAAGCTCTTTTGCTCGGCAAAGCCCCTTTTTACCTGCGAAGATAAGACCGCCGCGTTCCATAGGGAAGGCGCCATAGTCGTTGACATGGAATCTTCCGGCGTAGCCGAGGCGGCCGCGGCTGCGGGGGTACGGTTCCTGGCGGTCAAGGCGGTAAGCGACACGCTTCTGGAAGAATTGCCGCGTTCGATCCTCGGGTTTTTTTCCGTCCCGAGGCTGATACGTTTCAAGAACGCGTCTGATAAGGCGTCTAAAAACCTTTCGGAGTTCCTGCTCGAATACATCAATAAAGGAGATACGAGATGAAGATAGTGCCGGCCTTGCTCACCGATAAGCCCGAGGACCTGGAGAGGATGATCCGCCAGGCGGAGGGTTTCTGCGGACTGGTGCAGGTGGATATCATGGACGGGAAATTCGTGCCGTCAAAGAGCGTATCGGCCGCGGACCTCGCGAAGATAAAGACCGGCCTTGAACTCGAGATACATATCATGGTCGAGGACCCTTCGAGCTATATCGTGCCGTTCAAAAATGCCGGAGCAAGCAGGATAGTCTTCCATTACGAATCGAAGGAAGACCCCGCCGCGGTCATAAAAGGCATCCGCGCGCAGGGCATGCAGGCCGGGATAGCGATAAACCCTGAGACGCCCGTATCGAAGGTCGAGCCGTATTTCAAGGATATCGACATACTGCTCTTCCTTTCCGTGAATCCCGGTTATTACGGAAGCAAATTCATCCCCGGGGTATGCGACAAGGCGCGCTCACTGAAAGCAAGGAAAGACAGGCCCGTGATAGCTATGGACGGGGGCCTTAAGTCGGATAATATACTGGTGATAAGGGACGCCGGCGTCGATCTCGCATGCGTCGGAAGCGGAGTATACGGCAGGGGAGACCCCGCGCAAAACTACCGCGCGCTTACCGAAAAGATCGCTTAATTTGCTATAGACAACGTCCTTTTATATGATATAATTTAACCAAGAAGGAGGGGAAAATGCGCATATTGATCGTGTCAATCATGTTTATAGCACTTACGTTCATGGTATCGGCCCCTGAAGTTTCGGCGGATGCGTCCGGCCTTATGAGGAACGGCCTCGTCGGAGCCGCGACGGGCGCGGTAGCCGCGGGCGCGTCCCACGGTAAGGCGGGCAAAGGCGCGCTGATAGGCGCCGGCACCGGAATAGCCGCCAATGCCATAGCGGATGCCCTGATGCCGAGCGAAAAGAGCGCCCCGGCACAGGCTGCTCCCGCAGCATCCTCTTCGTCCGGCGATTCCAGCGGTTTTGAAAGAGGGTATACGAAAGGCTATGAAGCCGGCTACCAGGCGGGCTACCAGGCGGGAGTGAAGGGACCGTAGGCCCGGACTTATCACAGGCATAGATTTTGACCTTACAAAAGGCCCTTTGATGATTGAATCGGGGGGCTTTTTGTTTTATAATGCTACCCAACAACAAGGTGGCGTATGAGCAGAAAATGGGTAAAAGGCGAGACGGTCGGCTCGATAATGAAGAACGAATTCCTGGCCGTCCCCGAACATTTCAGCATAGAAGAGACGATAAAACATTTCCGGACCGCATCCCTCGAAAAGGTCTCGAAGCCTTCCTATATATATGTCGTTAACCCGAACGGCCATCTCGTAGGCGTAGTCCAGATGAGGGACCTCCTTAGCCACGCGCCCGGCGTCCTCGTGAAAGATATAATGCTCAAGAACGTGGTGAAGGTCCATGCGGAGATGGGCCAGGAGGAGGCGGTAAAGCATTTCATAAAGCACCGGTTCCTTGCTATCCCTGTCGTGAACAACGACCAAATGCTGGTCGGCATAGTTACCGCCGACGCTATGGTCGACATCGCAGAACTCGAAGCCGAAGACGATATCGCGAAGATAGTAGGTACCGGCGTGGACGAAATAACGAGCCGGTCCATACCGCGCATTGTCCGGCTGAGGCTCCCGTGGCTCGCCGTAAGCATATTCAGCGGATTGCTCTGCGCTTTCATTACCGGATGGTTCCAGTATGAATTGAAGTCTGTCATCGCGCTGGCTTTATTCATACCGATCGTCCTCGGGCTTTCCGAAAGCACCGGGACGCAGTCGGCGACCATAGTGGTAAGGAATATGGCGCTCGGGAGGGCCAGTTTCAGGGATGTGAGATGGCTGCTCCAGAAGGAGATACTGGTAGGCGTCATCGTCGGGCTTGTTTGCGGGATGTTTGTCGGTGGAGTCGCGACGATGTGGCAGGAGAGCCCGAAACTCGGCGCGGTTCTGGCCTTCTCCATGTCAACCTCGATAATGTTATCCGGTATCGTGGGTTCTTTCCTGCCATTCATATTCCGGAGGTTCGGGTTCGATCCCGCGCTTTCTTCCGGTCCGATCGTGCTTGCCACATGCGATGTCATCACACTTTTGATTTATTTCAAAGTCTCGGGTTTTTTTCTCGCGGGCTAAAGGGGGCCCTTAAGGTGACCATATGAAAAATAAATATAAGATAGAGGTATTTCCGAACCTGCATAAAGGTTATGAGATAAATATAGAGATCCCCGAATATACCTCGGTCTGCCCGAAGACAGGCCTCCCTGATTTCGGCACGATAACTATCAGGTATATGCCGGGCAAGTCGTGCATAGAATTGAAGTCGCTTAAATATTACATCATAGGCTACCGGAACATGGGGATATTCTACGAGAATGTCATCAATAAGATGCTCAAGGACGTAGTGTCCGCGTGCAAGCCCAAATGGTGCGTCGTGACGGGTGATTTCAACGCGCGCGGGGGGATAAAGACGACCGTGACCGCCAAATACCGCGTGAAATAATGAAGATAACGACAAGGAACGGGGATAAAGGCAGGACGAAATTATGCGGCGGCAGGCCCGTGTCCAAATGTGACCTCAGGGTGAAGACCCAGGGCGTATTGGACGAGCTCATATCTTTCCTTGGCTTGGCGAAGGTAAAGGTAAAGGACCCCTCGGTCAGGAAGAAGATAGGGCTTATCCAGAGGGACCTTTTCAGGATAATAGGTTATATATCATCCGGCGGCATCCGGGCGGGCTTCTCGGTTAAGGATTGCGACGTCAGGATGCTCGAGCAGTTCGGCGACGCGGTCGAGGGAAAGATAAAGATGCCTTCGGGGTTCATAGTTCCGGGGGTGAATGAGAGCTCGGCTGTCCTGCATGTCGCCAGGGCGATCGCGCGCCGCGCGGAATGCTCCGTAGTCGAGCTCGGAACAAAAACGGATATAGATCCGTGCATAACCGCCTACATTAACAGGCTGTCGGACCTGCTGTATGTCTTCGCTGTTTGTGAGGAGGGGGGCTCAGAGCCCGCCTGATATGGCCGCCTCCGGTCCTGCCGATATCCGCGTCCGTGGGATCTTCTCGTTCCTTGCCGGCCGTTATGACCTGTTCAACGCGCTTGCGAGCATGGGAATGGACCGGGGATGGAGGAGGAAGGCGGCCGGCCTGGCGCGAGGCGCCGTGAAAACAGGTTCATATGTGCTCGACCTCTGCGCCGGCACGGGAGACCTTGCCATTGAGGTAGCGTCCATGGACAGGCACATCCGTATAGAAGCGTTGGATTTCTGTCCTGAGATGATAGAGATCGGGAAGAGGAAGGCGCGCGCGAGAGGATTTGACGGCCGGATAGCCTGGACCGAAGGGGACGCCGCAGATATGCCGTACGCCGACGGGACATTCGACGCGGTCACGTGCGGTTTCGCGCTGCGCAATATGTCGAAGGACCTTGATAGGGTGTTTGCGGAATCATGCAGGGTATTGAAAGCGGGCGGAACGATGATAGCGCTGGACCTGACGCGTCCCCGGGGACGGGTTAAGTCCATGCTGCACAGGATATACCTCAAATGCGCGCTGCCCGTTATAGGGTTCATAATATACGGAAAGACATCCCCGTTCAAATATCTGGGGGATTCGATATCGGGGTTTTACCCGGCCGAGGAAGTCAGGGCTAAGTTCCTGAGGGCGGGTTTCAGGGAATGCGGATACGAGCCGGCAGGCTTCGGCGCCGCGGGGATATATACGGCTGTAAAGTGACGTCTATCATATGAAAAAAATACTGGTATGGCTGGCGGCGCCAAGGCCACAGTTCTTTACGGCGGCAGTGGTTCCGGTCGCGTTGGGCGCCGCAGTCGCATGGAACGGCACGGGCCTCATCGACTGGGGGCTTTTCTGGATCACTATGTCAGGCGCGGTCCTGGCGCAGGCCGGGCTTAACCTGACGAACGATTATTATGATTTCAAGAGCGGCACCGACGTGGTCAACAAGACCCCGACGCCTTTCAGCGGAGGCAGCGGAGTGATCATAAAAGGGCTGCTGAAACCGGCGGAAGTGCTGGCGGCCGGGCTCCTGTGTTTTTCGGCGACCGCGGCCATAGGATTTTACCTTGTATTTTTGATAAAAGGATATATGCTTATAGCCATAGGTGCGATAGGCATATTCCTGGCGTTCTTTTATACGGCATCGCCCCTGAAAATGGGCTATACGAGGTTGGGCGAGCTGGCAACGGGCATAGGTTTCGGCCCGCTGATGGTATTGGGTTCGTATTATGTGCAGGCACGCAGACTGGCATGGGAGCCGTTCTGGGCCTCTGTGCCCGTGGCCATACTGATCGCCCTTGTCCTGTATATAAACGAGTTTCCCGATTATGAGGCGGACAGGGTATCCGGCAAGAATAACACCGTGGTATCTATCGGGAAGAAGAAGGCTGCCGGGTATTACGCGTTGTTCATGGTGTCCGCATATCTGGCGGTGGCAGCCGGTGTAGCAGCGGGGATATTTCCGGGATTGTCCCTTATTACTGCGGCAACTTTTCCGTTGGCCGCGATAGCGATAAAGACTGCAAGGACGCATTACGGTAAGATAAAGGAACTGTTGCCGGCGAACGCGCTTACGGTGGCGGTGCATTTTCTGTTCGGGCTGCTTTTTACGTTGTCTTACGTGTGGGGGAGAACATAGGAGGAGCGGATGGTAAGCGATAGGACGATCCTGGGGCTTGTGTGTTCGGCTGTTTTGGTTTTATCGGGGAATTTCAGTTTCGCGCAGGAGGCTGCGGGCGCAAACCTGCTCGTACCGAGCGCTATGCAGGGTACATGGGATAATAACAAGGGTATCGCGAAACACGCCTATTCTTCCGAAGGGGCCCGCTTAGAGGGCTCCCAGTCGGTACAGGTCAAATACAATGTAAGCGGGGATAAACAGGAGTCCGGTTTCTGGTTCGGCCTGATAGGCAGGGACCTGAGTAAATATGCCGAGGTCAGCTTCTGGGTAAAAGGCGAGAAGGGCGGGGAGGAGTTCAAGGTTGGAATAAAGGACAGCTCGTATTTTGAGGACAAGATGGATATAAAGGACCTTCTTCCCGGAGGGGTGACTACGCAGTGGCAGAAGGTTTCCATACCATTGGCGGATTTCAAATCGATAAAGAACTGGTTCAATATGGATAATTTTTCCATCACTTTCCGCAACGATTACGGGCAGCCGTTTACGGGGACCATATATGTCGACGGCCTCGCTTTTAGCGGGGAGAGGACCGGAGTGGAGAGGCAGCCGGTCATAAAATGGGAATCACCGGAGCTTTCTACGATGACGGATGACCAGTTCCTTGACCTTGTCGAGCATTCCGCCTGCATGTTCTTCTGGGATGAAGCGAATCCCGAGAACGGGCTCATAAAGGATAATTGCACGGCCTTCATGGCGGATAACGCGCCTATGGCCAGCATCGCGTCGGTAGGTTTCGGCCTTCCCGCGCTGTGCGTCGCGGTTGACCGCGGGTGGCTGCCTAAGGATAAGGTCGAGCAGAGGATCATCACGACCCTGAAGTTCTTCAGGGACAGGGCGGAATGCGTACACGGGTTCTATTACCACTTCCTGGACATGAGGAACGGGGAACGCTGGGGCGGCTGCGAGCTCTCGTCCATAGATACGACGCTGCTGATGGCCGGAGTCGTCTATGCCGGAGAGTACTTCAAGGGCACCGAGGTGGAAAAGCTCGCGAAGGAACTTTACGACAGGGTCGACTGGGCGTGGATGATGGACAACGGGACGACGCCGAGCATGGGATGGTTCCCCGAAAAGGGATTCCTGCCCTACAGGTGGTCGGGGTACACTTCCGAGCATCTCGTGCTGTATTTCATGGGCATCGGTTCTACGACGCATCCGATGTCTCCCGACTCTTGGGGCGCGTTCAGCCGCGGCATGAACACTTACAAGGAGTACAGGTTCAGCGGGCCGCCGGCGCTCTTCACGCACCAGTATTCGCATTGCTTCGTCGACTTCAAGGGCAAGGAAGACAGGTTCATGGATTACCAGGAGAATTCAGTGCAGGCGACGCTCGCGAACAGGCAATGGTGCATAGACAATATGACGCGCAGTAAATCGTACGGCCCGGACTGCTGGGGGTTGACGGCCTGCGACGGCCCGGACGGTTACAAGGCATACGGCGCGCCTAACGGAGAGAACGACGGCACCGTGTCGCCGACCGCGGCGATATCCTCGATAGTCTTTACGCCGGACCTGTCGATCAAAGCGGCGAAATTCATGTATTCCAATTACAAGGACAAGATATGGGGCAAGTACGGTTTTGTCGACTCGTTCAACTGGGACAGGAAATGGGTCTCGAACAGGTATATCGGCATAGACCAGGGCCCTATAGTCCTGATGATAGAAAATTACAGGACCGGGAAGGTCTGGAAGACGTTCATGCAGAACGAGAACATCAAGACCGCGATGAAACTCTGCAATTTCACGAAACCGAAGAAGGTGATCGATTCGGTCGACCTGTCCGGCAAATGGTACCTGCGGACCGGCGATGATTTCAAGTGGTCCAAGCTTAAGTCGGTCGACAAGGAATGGAAGCAGGTCACGGTGCCGGCAGGATGGGAGGCCCAGGGCTTCGATAATTACGACGGCTATGCCTGGTATTGGTATAGTTTCAAGCTCCCGAAGGAAAAGAAGAGCCTCTGGAACGAGAAGGGCGCGAAGGTGTTGCTGAGGTTCGGAGGGATCGATGATTGCGACATGACCTTCTTAAACAAGAACCTGGTAGGCCAGAGCGGGCTCTTCCCGCCGAAGCACCAGTCCGTATGGGAGAAGCAGAGGGAATACGCGATCCCGCTGAAGATGATAAACTTCAAGTCAGAGAACGTTATCGCTGTCAGGGTATACGACTCCGGCAGGGTCGGCGGCATATATAAGGGCCCGGTCGAGATAAAAGTAGTGAAAGAGGAAACGCTGGAATAAATGGGGAGAAAAAGGGATTACTTCGAGATACCCGCCTGCGCATGGCGCAGGGCCCTGGGCGACATACCTTCGGGGACGGCGAGCAGCTGCCCCGACAGGGGGGTCGCGTTGGGCGGTTTCGGCGCCGGTTCCTTCATGTACAGCATCTCGGGCTCGTTCGGGCCGTGGTCGCTGAAATCAGGCGCATATGACCAGTGGTGGCTCGATTCATCGGCGTTCCATTTCCGGGAAAAGGTCGGCTCGAAAGAAGAGAATATACGCACGTTATCAACGAATCCCGATATAAAGTCGAAATGGGAAAAACTGAAGAAGGGCGACGCAGAATATCACGCGCTCCAGCCGAAGGGGTGGGTCACCTACGATTGTTTTGACCTCGACGTCTCCCAGGAATTCTTCTCCCCGATAATCCCGCACAATTACAGGGAAACGTCGTATCCCGTCGCGGTCTGGCAGTTCAAGGTCTCTAACCGCACGAAACACAGTGCGGAGGCCACGGTCGTGCTGACGTGGCAGCAGCCTCCGTTCAGCGGGAGCCTTCCGCGCAAGGGTTACAGCAATAATGCCGTCCAGTCCGGCGACAACAGCATGTTCGGCGTTGTCATGAAGGCAAACCACCCGGATAACATCCCCGAGACCCAGGGTTCGGAATGGTGCATCGCGGCAAGAAGCTCGGAAGGGGCCAAGGTTATAAGGGCGGCCGATTGGGCTAAGGAGGCCCCCGGTTCTGAGGCTATGATAGCGGTGGAGATGTCGCTCGAACCCGGAGAATCGAGGACCGTGCCGATAGTCATCGCGTGGGATTTCCCGGTGGTTAAGTTCGGCGACCCGTACAAGACCGGGACGGAATGGTGGAGGAAATACACGGAATATTTCGGACGCAACTCTTCCGGCTCTTTTGAGATAGCAAAGGAGGCATTGCTAAATTACGTTGAATGGGAGAGGCAGGTCGATAAATGGATGGCCCCGGTCATTAACAGCGATAAATACCCGGAGTGGCTGAAGACCGCCGCTTTCAACGAATTATATTATACGCAGTTCGGCGGGACCTTTTATGAATCGGGCCTGAAGTCCGGCCATGACAGGGAATACATGGGCCTGCACGAGGATGACCATAAGTTCTTCGTGATGGAATCGATCGGATATCCTTATTGCGAGACGTTCGACGTACGCCACTATTGCCAGGTCCTTACCCTTAAGTTCTGGCCGCAGATAGAGAGGGATATCCTCAGGTGCGTAGCCGACGGCATAACGCATTTCGACGCGCTGCACCAGACGCCGCATGACTTTGGCGTACCTACCGAGGACCCGTTCTTCAAGTTCGACACTTACGGCACGAACAAGCTGCATTGGAAGGACCTGCACGCGAAGTTCATACAGCAGGTAGCGCGGTATTACTATGTGCACGAAGACCGCGCGTTCCTCGATTACTGCTGGCCCGCGGTCAAGATGACCTACGAATACATGAGATCGCAGGATACCGACGGCGACTGCCTGCCGAACAACAACGGTTCCGACAATACATACGACGCCTGGGGGCTCTACGGCACAAGCCTGTTATGCGGGGGCCTCTGGGTCGGGGCGCTCGAGGCTATGGAGAAGCTCGCGTACGTCGAGAAAGACGATATCATAAAGGAGGTCATAGCTACGCTCGACAAGGCGAAGCCGAACCTCGATAAGCAGCTCTGGTCGGAGCAGAAGCAGTATTACCGCATCGACACCGCCGGGAAGCATTCGGACGCGATAATGGCCGACGGCCTCAACGGCCAGAGGTACTGCGAGGCCATGGGCCTCGACGATATCCTGCCGCGCGATAGGATGGTCAAGTACCTGAAGAAGGTCTATGAGATGTGCGTTGTCCCGCTGGAGGACTACAACGGCGACGGCGTGGGCGACTGCGGCGCGATGAACAGCAAGAACGCCGACGGCACCGATATAGATATCAATATGGCCAGGGAGATCTGGCCCGGATCGACATATTTCCTCGCCGCGACGATGTACCGCATGGGCCTGAAGGAAGAAGCCCTGAAGACCGCGTATGGCTGTTATTACATGGTCTACGGGCACGAAAAGAGCGCGTACTGGTTCAATACTCCCGAAGGCTGGCATAACGGCGGGCATACGCCAAGGCCGTCCAAGCCCGAACAGTACCAGAGGGCGCGCGCGGTCTGGGAATTCCTGCTGGAGATTAACGACCCCTTCTAGATATCCTTTTCGCCCTCGACCTCTATCGGGCGGATACGCATCACGCTGAAGAACAGGTCGAGGCTCTTTATCCTTTCCACGCGCCTGACCTCCTTCACGTGCGGAAGTATCGACAGGGCGAATATCGCGCGCAGCAGCCCCGAGAGCGTGAAGAGCGCCAGCAGCTTGTAGCCGAACAGAGGAGGGAGGTTTACCGCGAGGAAGCCGCCGAGGAGCGCTCCCGCACATATGGAAGTCCCATTAACGACATTCAGGTACGAGACACACCTTGTCCGCTTTTCCGGCGTGACCGCATCATATACGAAATTGAAGACCGAGAGGTTGTATCCTGCCCAGACGAACCCGGCGAAGACCTGTATTATCACCAGGTACGCGATGTTGTGCCCGAAAAGCCACAGCACCGGGACCACAGGGACGAAGAACGACGTGAGGCGTATGATCTTCATGTTCCCCACCACATCCGCGTGCCTTCCCCATATGCCCATCGTGAGCAGCGTCGCTATCGTAGGGCTTATCGCGACTACGGTATATGTCACGTAACTGAGGTTCAGGTCCCTGAGCATATAGACGGCGAAGAACGGGCCGGACAGGTTCACGGCGAAACTGATGCTCGCGACATAGAAGACGAACCTCGCGAAATTGGATTCCCTGACCTTACTGACGAAATCCCAGAAAGTGAAGTAGTGTTCCCGCGTCACTTTTATCGGCGGCTCGTACATCTTTTTCAGGAAGTGCCATGACGTGAACCTCGCGGCGAACGCGAGGCCGAGTATCACCATGAAGCCGGTCAGCTTGTCCTTGCCGAAGACATTGAGTATGAAGCCGGCAAGGAACGCGCAGGATATCGTTATCACCCCGAGAAGCCTGTTGCGCCAGCCGAAATACCTGCCCCTGCTGCGCCTGGGGATATGGTCCGACATGAGGCTCGTCCACGCGGGGCCGGGGAACGCGTTAAAGCATGCGGCCATCGTGACGAATATTATGAGCCAGAAGACCCTGTCGGCCTTGAATATCAGGGGGATCAGCGCGATAGGCAGGAACATCATCGCGTGGAAGAATACGAATATCGTTATGATCCGCATGCGGCTTTTCAAGTGCTCGGTCACATCGGCGGATTTCAGCTGTATGAGGGACGCGACGAGGTTCGGGAAAGCGGTCAGCATGCCGATCTGTTCCGTGGAGGCTTTTAGCGCGACCGCGAACGGCGTTATATACTGTTCGGTGAAACCAATGAATGCCGAACAGAAAACGCCGTCGATGAACGAATTCCGCAGGCTTTGCCTTATCTTGCCCTTTTTTTCCATGACGCTGATATTATAGCATAACCCGCCGGCATTGACATATCTTCGATGCGCTGTTAAAATCGGCGTATGGATAATACCTCAGTCAAGCTCACCAAGAAGGGGACCGCCTGGAACAGGACCGGCCATCCGTGGGTCTATAAGGACGACATCGAAAAATGCGACCCGTCGCTTTCAGGCAGCATTGTGGCCGTCACAGATAACCGCGGGGATTTCCTCGGAAAAGCTTTTTTCAACGAGAAGTCGAAGATCGCGCTGCGCCTCATAACCGAGGAGGATATTGCTGTCGACGCGGCATTCTGGCGCGGCAGGATATCCGATAGCATAGAGGCGAGGAAGGGCATAAAAGACGCGGATGCCTACCGCCTTGCCCATTCGGAGGCCGACGGCCTGCCGTCGCTCATAATAGATAAGTATGCCCAACACCTCTCCGTCCAGACGCTCTGCCTGGGCATGGACAGGATCAAGAATACGATAACCGAGGTCCTCGTCGACCTGCTCAAGCCGAGGTCGATAATCGCGCGCAACGACTCCGCGACACGTAAGCTCGAAGGAATGGGCGAATCGAAAGAGACGCTTTACGGCGAACCTCCCGCCGGGGCGGTCGAGGTAAGGGAAGGAAAGATGAAATACCTTGTCGATATAATGAACGGCCAGAAGACGGGCGCATACCTCGACCAGCGCGAGAACCATATAGCCGTTGAAAAATACTCGAGGGGGTCCGTGCTCGACTGTTTCTCATACCAGGGGCTCTTCTCGATGCACGCGGCGCCCGGCGCCGCGGATGTGACAGCGGTAGACTCGTCGGGACAGGCGCTTGAAAAGCTGAAAGAGAACGCGGCCCTGAACGGGCTTAAGAACATAGGAACGGAGGAGGGGAAAGTTCCCGAGGTCCTGAGGGCTTACCAGGCCGAGGGCAGGCAGTTCGACCTGATAATCCTGGACCCTCCCGCTTACGCAAGGTCCAAGAAGGACCTGCAGGCTGCCGCGCGCGGATATATAGATATAAATTTCAGGGCGATGAAGCTGCTTAAGAGGGGCGGGCACCTGATGACCTGCTCATGTTCCTACAACCTCTCGGAAGGCCAATTCCTGGATATTATCGACGAGTCGCTCTGGGAATCCCGCCGCCGCGCGAAACTGGTTGAAAAACGCCTCCAGCCCTCCGACCATCCTTTCCTGCTTAACTTCCCCGAATCCAACTACCTTAAATGCTTCGTGCTGGAGATGCTCTAGGGACGGTTCTTGAGCCAATCGGAGAAGTGTCCCTCCTCAATCTTTGTAGCTGCTCCATGGATAATGCAGAGGGTTGTTAACTATTTTTGCTCCAACAGGATTAGCCTCGATGTTGTTAACGCATCCGATGAGATATTAATCTTTCTGGATAACCATGCTCCTAAAGCGGTCTCGCCAAAGATGACCGGCTTTTTCATATTTCGCATTGAACCATATAGAATATGACAGGCTGATACCATGTACTGCCTTTGATATTTCAGAAGGCTCTTTAGGGTCCATGATCATATACATCGAAGAAAACCTCTTGTTTTTGGTTCCCTCTTGCTATAATATGATAATAAGAGTTGTCTAAAATGATCCTTGCGCTTCTCGGCGTATTAATCCTCCTTTGTATAGTAGACGCAGGAAATCGGGTTCTTCTTTCATATATTTATTGGGATGGTAGCGGGAACACTTCTCCGATTGGCTCAAGAACCGTCCCTGACTAAAGGAGTAATGTGGAAGTCGCCAGGATATACTCGCTTATATTCATCCCGCCGCTGGCCAAGTATGTCGTTACGCTCGAGGAAGTGGACGGTTCGAGGCTCGTGCCGATATGGGTCGGGATAAACGAAGGCGCGGCGATAGCGATGGTCCTCGAAGGCGAAAAGTTTGCCAGGCCCCTCACTCATGACCTGACGGTAAGCCTGATCAAATCATTGGGCGGTTCGATAGAGAAAGTCGTCATATCGGACCTTCGTGATAACGCGTATTACGCGAAGATCGTGGCCAGGCAGGCGGATAAGACCCTCGAGATAGACTCCCGCCCGTCCGATGCGATGGCGCTGGCGGTCAGGACGAATTCCCCGATATTCATCGAAGACAAGGTGCTGGATATGTGCCCGGTCATCAACAAGCCGATAACCGCGGATGAGGTCAAGACGTTCGAGAGGGAACTTGAGAAGCTGCACCCCGATGAATTTTTCAAGAGGTTAGACGAGGAAGGCGGGAAGACAAAGGGCGGATTGGAGTGATATGGCCGTCGTGAACGATGAATTAAAGGAGTCACCCCCTAAAACGGGTGAAGTGATCCGTTTCGGGAAAGACGTCTGCGGCGACTTCCAGGCCGCGACATCGAGGGAATGGACGGAGACGAACGGCCTCGGAGGGTATGCGTCGTCGACGATAATCGGCACGAATACGCGGCGTTACCACGGCTTGCTCGTCGCGTCCGCAAGGCCGTCGCTTTCGCGCATGGTCATGCTCTCCAAGCTCGAGGAGACGCTGGTCCTGAAGGACGGCAGCCGCCATAACCTTTCCTGCAATAAATATCCCGGCATAATACATCCTGAGGGGCACAGGTACCTCAATGAATTCCGCCTGGACCCGTTCCCGGTATTTACCTACAGGGCCGGTGATATTACGATAGAGAAGGCCGTATTCATGGTGCGCGGCGAGAATACGACGGTCATCACCTACAAGATATTGAGTTCGCCCGGTTACCTCGAGCTTCTCGTCAGGCCCCTTATTGCCGCGCGCGATTACCATTGGCTATCCATAGAAAATTCCAGTTTTAATAAGCGCGTGGATTGCCTCGACGGTTACATAAAGATGAAACCCTACGGCGAGTCCCCGATAATTTACCTCGCGAACAACGCGGACCGTTTCGAACAGGCAGGCTATTGGTACAAGTCGTTCGAGTACCAGCGCGAGAAGGAGAGGGGCCTCGAGTTCCACGAGGACCTCTACAGCCCGGGAGAACTCGGATTCCTCGTCAAGGAAGGCGATAAGGCATATATAGTCGCGTCGACCGAGGGGCGGAAGATGCGTTCGGTGGAAGTCCTTGAATCGAGCGAGGTCCTGCGCCATAACGAGATAGCGGAGGCCGTGGGCATGCATGATGACATCGCGATATGCCTCGCGAACAGCGCCGACTCGTTCTTCGTCAAGAGGGCGGACGGGCTTTCTACCATAGTCGCCGGCTACCACTGGTTCTGGGACTGGGGCAGGGACGCGCTGGTGTCGCTGCCGGGGCTCACGCTTACGCTCGGAAGGTACGACGAGGCGAGGGACATACTGCTCACGTTCGCGAAGTATTGCGACGAGGGGATGATTCCCAACAGGTTCCCGGAAAAATCGAAGGAGCCGGAATACAACAGCGTTGACGCCTCGCTCTGGTATTTCTGGGCGGTCCATAAGTTCCTCGAGTATACGAACGATTACGATTTCGTCGAGTCGAACCTTCTCGGTTGCCTTGAGGAGATAATAAAATATTATATCAACGGGACGCGTTACGGGATAAAGATGGACCGCGACGGGCTGATCTCGACCTCGGACCCTGATGTACAGCTGACCTGGATGGACGCGAAGATAGGCGGATGGGTCGTCACGCCGCGCAACGGCAAGGCCGTCGAGGTGAACGCGCTCTGGTATAATTCGTTGAGGATCATGGAGGATATCTGCGATAAGCTTAACCTTAAATACAGGCACGAGTGCGCGAGGCTCGCGAACCTCGCTAAGAAGAGTTTCGAGCTGGTCTTCTGGAACGAGGCAGGCGGATTCCTTTATGACTGCGTCAGCGAAGACGGCGTCGACAGGACGCTGAGGCCTAACCAGATATTCGCGTTAAGCCTCCCTTACAGGCTGATCGGCAAGGAGAGGGAGAAGAAGGTGCTCGATATAGTCGGCAAGGAGCTGCTGACGCCTTACGGCCTGCGCTCGCTCTCCCCGAACGACAGGAACTACAGGGGGGTATATTCGGGCGACCAGAGGATGAGGGACGCCTGTTACCACCAGGGGACGGTCTGGCCCTGGATGCTCGCGCATTTCATTTCCGCATACCTCAACGTATTCGGCCGGAATCCCAATACGAGGCAGGAGGCCAGGAGGTTCCTGACGCCGCTTTTCGGGCACCTGAAGGATGCCGGCCTCGGGACCATATCCGAGATATTCGACGGCGACCCGCCGTATAATCCCAGGGGGGCCGTATCGCAGGCCTGGAGCGTGGCGGAGATACTAAGGATATATAAGGAAGACCTGCAATGATACCCGTAAAAGGCGTAAACGGAATAAACCCGACCGATTTCGGGTTCTCGATAGTAAAGCTCGCGGCCGCGACCGCCGCGACGGTTTGGGGCATCTACCACCCTTTATCCGCGCACGACAGGGCGGCGTTCCTGTCGATCATAGCGGCGTTCTATGTGTATAACCTTGCCATATACCTGGCCATATTCAGGTTCCCGGACAGGGCCTCGAAGATCTACCTCGTAGAATTTTTTCTCGACCTTATCTTACTTTCGCTTATCGTGCCGATGACCGGAGGACTAAACTCTTCCTTTACCCTCGGATATTTCCTGATCGCCGCCGCGCAGTCGTTCTATTACGGCCTTGCAGGCAGTATCTGGATAGCCGTAGTATCGTCGGTGGCGTATATTTTTTCGTGCCCCAATTGCCTCTATACGATGCATTGGACGGACCTCTCGCTGCGCGTCGGGTTCCTCCTGCTCTTCTCGGTCATGATGGGCTATCTTTCTGACAGGGAGAGGCGCATGCACCGCCAGCTCGTGAATGCCGAGCAGCTCGCGGCGATGGGCATGATGTCGGCCCAGCTCGCGCATTCCGTCAGGAATCCCCTGAGCACCATAAGCCTCAGCGCCGAGCTGCTTTCCGACGAGATAAAGAAATGTGAGCGCAAGGATACCGAAGAAGCACAGACCCTGGTCAAGTCCATAATAAACGAGGTATACAGGATAAACGATGTTATCGAAGACCACCTGAATTTCATGAGGCGTTCGAAGACGGGTTTAAAGAGGTCTAATATTAACGCTGTTGTGGGGTCGCTCATAAAGTTCCTTGAGAAGGAAGGCCAGTGCAAGGGCATATCCTTCAATAAAACCTTAGATGAGAGCCTGCCGGACGCGGCCATAGAGGAGAGCAGGCTGCGGCAAGTGCTGCTGAACCTTATCAGGAATTCGTTCGAAGCCATGCCGGACGGAGGCCGTATCGTAATAAGTACTAGCCGCCGGAAAAACGAAGTGGAGATAGCCGTGGAGGACAACGGGACCGGCATACCGAGGGAAAACCAGAAGAGGATGTTTGAGCCGTTCTTCACGACGAAGGACGTCGGCACCGGGCTCGGCCTCTATATAGCGAGGGATATAATGCTTGAGTGCGGCGGCGGGATATCCTGCGACAGTAAGGCCGGCAGGGGGACTATCGTGAAATTAAGGCTGCCTTTTGCGGCCTGAAAAAGGAGGAAGATGTGGCCAAGATACTCATAGTCGATGATGATGTGGAATTCGGTATCGCGCTTTCCAAGACGCTGAAAGGCGAGGGGCACGAGACGTCCACCGCGCTGAACACGGCCGACGGGATGAAGGCGCTGCGCAATGACAAATTCGACGTGGTTTTCGCTGATCTGTCGATGCCGGGGGAGAATGGCCTCGTGCTGCTCGAGAGGTCCAAGAAGGAATTTCCCGACCTCCCGGTCGTTATGATAACCGCCTTCGGGGACTGGGATACCTATGCGAAAGCGCTGGAAAAGAGCGTTTCGAAGTTCATCAACAAGCCGGTCAAGAAGGAAGAGATAGTCCAGATAATAAAAGACATTTTGGGTTGACAAAAAACCGCTTTTAGAATAAAATACACCTATCCCACCTTTTCGTATTTGTTGAGAAGGCTTCGTTAACCCAAAATTTAAACTAATCAGGAAAGGCAACATGAGCAAAACCGGTCTGGAATACCTCTTCGATCCCTCGTCTGTCGCCGTCATCGGAGCATCCGAAAAAAAAGGCAAAATAGGCCACGATATCCTTATAAACCTCAAGGAATACGGTTATAAGGGCAAAGTATATCCCGTCAATCCCAACGACAGCGAGGTCATGGGCAATAAAGCTTACCCGTCGGTATTGGACATAAAAGAAGATGTCGACCTGGCGGTTTTTGCGATACCCGCGGCGGCCGTCATCGAATCGATGAAAGAATGCGGCAAGAAAGGCGTCAAGGCTGCGATAGTAATAACGGCGGGTTTCAAGGAGACTGGCCCGGAAGGCAAGAAGCTCGAAATAGAGCTGGCCTCGACGGCGAAACAATATGGCATACGGGTGCTTGGCCCCAACTGCCTCGGATTCATAAGTTCCACGTCGAAGTTGAACGCTTCATTCGCGGCGATCTCGCCGCTGCCCGGCGATATAGCTTTCTTCTCGCAGTCGGGCGCCCTTTGTTCCGCCATCCTGGACTGGGCGGTCAAGGAGAAGATAGGTTTCTCAAAATTTATAAGTATCGGCAATAAAGCGGATATATCGGAGACGGACCTGCTCAAGTCTCTCGGAGACGATCCTGATACAAAGGTAATACTCGGTTATATAGAAGATGTAAAGGACGGCCTCGAATTCATGCGCGTCGCCAGGGAAGTCACGGCAAAGAAGCCCGTTATAATCTGCAAGTCGGGCGGTTCCAAAGCCGGGGCGAAAGCCGCTTCAAGCCATACAGGGAGCCTTGCCGGCTCCGACGCGGCGTTTGACGCTGCGTTCGCGCAAACGGGCATAATACGCGCCGAGACCATAGAAGACCTCTTTGATTACGCCGTGGCGTTCTCCTACCAGAAACTTCCGCAGGGCCCGAACCTGGCCATATTGACTAACGCCGGAGGCCCCGGAATAATCGCGGTGGACGCTGTCGAGCGCTCTAAGTATGCGAAGGTCGCGCAGTTGAGCAAGGATACGACGGATTACCTGAGGGGCGCGCTGCCGAAGACAGCGGCGCTGAACAACCCTGTAGATGTTGTCGGAGATGCCGATGCCCAGAGGTATGAGATCGCGGTCGGCGGCTTGCTGAAAGACCCGAACGTCGACGGCCTAATTGTCATACTGACGCCGCAGAGCAGCAGCAGGATAAAGGAGACCGCCGATGTGCTCGTCTCGCACAGGGACGGCAAGCCGATATTCGCGAGTTTCATCGGAGGCAGGCTCGTCGATAAGGGCGTGGCAATATTGCAGGACAACAAGATACCGAACTATCGTTTCCCCGAGAGGGCCATATCGTCCTTCGACATAATGGTCAAGCACAAGCTCATGACGGACCTGCCGAAGGAAGAGGTAAGGTCCTTCCCTGTGGATAAGGATAAGGTTAAGAAGATCATAGACGAGGCGATTAAGGCCGGACAGAAGGAAATACCGGAATACATGGCCAGGGACATCATCGAGAGCTACGGGTTCAGGCTTCCGAAGAGTACTCTCGCGAAAGACGCTCCGGCAGCTGTGGCCGCCTCCGCAAAGACCGGCTACCCCGTAGTCATGAAGATTGCTTCGCCGGACATCCTGCATAAATCCGATGTCGGCGGCGTAAAGGTCGGCCTGAAGGACGCCAAGCAGGTGGAAGACGCGTTCAACGAGATGGTAAAGAAGGCGAAGGCAGCCGTCCCCAATGCGAACATCCTCGGCGTGCTCATCCAGGAGATGGCCATGGGCGGCAAGGAGGTCATACTCGGCATGACGAGGGACCCTCAGTTCGGGCCGATGCTGATGTTCGGCCTTGGAGGCATATACGTAGAGGTGCTCAAGGATGTCGCCTTCAGGATAGCGCCGATCACGCCTCGCGAAGCCGGGGAGATGATAGATTCGATAAAGTCCATAGCTTTGCTCAAGGGTGCGCGCGGGGAGAAGCCGGCCGATATAGATTCGATCAAGGAAGGCCTGCTGAGGTTGTCGCAGATGGTGACCGACTTCCCGATGATAAGGGAACTCGATATAAACCCGCTCAAGGTATTTTCCGCGGACGATAAGGGCGGTTCGATAGCGATAGACGCTAGAATAAGCATAGATCTGGAAAAAAAATAATAAATGGACTCCGCTGAAGACAGGAAGACCCCTCTTTACGAAGCCCATAAGGGCCTCGGCGCAAAGATAGTATCTTTCCACGGCTGGCTTTTGCCTATACAGTACACCAGCATCATGGAGGAACATAATGCCACGCGTACGAAGGCGGGGCTTTTCGATGTCTCGCACCTGGGCAAACTCGAGGTATCGGGCAAGGCCGCGAAACCATTCCTGCAGAAGATATTCACCAACAACATAGACAAAGCCGTCCCCGGAAAGATAGTCTATTCCCCGTTCTGTAATGACCTCGGAGGCATTCTCGACGATGTATTCATCTACGATGCCGGCGGGGACAGGTATATACTCATTGTCAACGCCTCTACCTTCGAAAAAGACCTCGCCTGGATGGCCTCGCATAATGGCGAAGGCGCCGTTATAAAAAATATAAACGATTCCCTGGGCGGCATCGCGATACAAGGTCCCGCCTCAGAAAAAATATTGGGCCTGTGCGATGTAGAAACCGGCCTTGCGGCCCTGAAACACCGCCATTTTACCGAGACTAAGGTGTGCGGCCATTACGCGCTCCTCTCGAGGACCGGCTATACAGGCGAGGACGGGTTCGAGATGTTCGTGCCTTCGGAAAAGAGTGTTGAGGTCTGGGGCCGGATACTCGCGGCGGGTAAACCTTACGGCCTTATCCCGGCGGGCCTCGGGTCAAGGGACACGCTGCGCCTAGAGGCGGGTTGTCCGCTATACGGGACGGATACCGATGAGACGAAGACCCCGCTCGAGACTAACCTGATGTGGGCGGTAGACATGAACAAGGATTTTATCGGAAAGAAAGTGATAGCGGAGCGCTCGGCGGCCGGAGCGAAAGAGGTCCTTGCGGCGTTCGAGATGCTCGACAGGGCGATACCGCGCACGGGCTGCGCCGTAGAAAAGGACGGCTCGGAGATCGGCGTTGTCACAAGCGGCTCGTATTCGCCCACGCTGAAGAAGAACATAGGTTTCGCATATCTGACGCCCGTGAATTCCGCCGTAGGGAGCTCGATAGATATATTGGTGCACGCGGAGAGGAAAAAGGCCGTCGTGGTAAAGGCCCCATTTTATAGGAGAAAAAAATAATGGCTGACACCGGAAAACTGCTTTTTACGAAGACGCATGAATGGCTCAGGATAGAAGGCAATGTGGGATATGTCGGGATATCCGACCACGCGCAGAAAGAGATAACGGATGTCGTATTCGTCGAGCTCCCCAAGATAGGCAGGGAAGTCGCGAAGGAGGGCGAGGCCGCGGTGGTCGAATCAGTAAAGGCCGCATTTTCAATATATGCGCCGGTATCGGGCAAGATAGTCAAGGCCAACGCCGCGGTCGAGAAGGACCCGTCCATAGTGAACAAGTCCCCGTATGATGACGGCTGGTTCTTCGCGATCGAGATGAAGGATGCTAAAGAGGCAGATACCCTTATGTCTTTTAAGGATTACGAGGAATTCATAAAGAGCGGAGCCCATTGATTTGAAATATTCGCCGCACACCGATAAAGACAAAAAAGAGATGCTCGCTACTATCGGCGCGCCCTCGGCCGAAAGCCTCTTTGAGGCGATACCCGAGGGGTTGCGCGCCGGAAAGCTCGACCTGCCGGAGGGAATATCCGAACTCGAACTGAAAAAGTCGATCAATGATAAGGCCGATAAGAACTACTCGACCAACAAGCTTATATCATTCCTTGGAGGCGGCGCCTACGAGCACCATATACCGCAGGTAGTCGAGAGCATAATATCGAGGGGCGAGTTTCTTACCGCTTATACTCCCTACCAGGCGGAAGCCAGCCAAGGCACGCTGCAGGCGATATACGAGTACCAGAGCCTCATATGCGAACTTACGGGAATGGATGTAGCCAATGCATCGATGTATGACGGGGCGTCCGCCCTCGCGGAAGCGGTCTTGCTGGCCGTCAGGGAGACAGGGAGAAAGCGGGTCATATTCCCCGAGTCGCTGCACCCGGAGTACAGGCAGGTTGTCAGGACCTACATGTCAGGATATAAAGTGGAGTTCACCGAGATCCCGCATGCCGGCGGCGTCTATGACGAAGCCGTCCTCGAGAAGGAGGTCGATGGCGATACTGCGTGCGTCATCGTGCAGAACCCTAATTTCTTCGGATGCATAGAACATGCCGACAGGATCGAATCGATATGCCACGCTAAGGGCGCGCTGCTTATCGCGTCCGTGAACCCCATCTCATTGGGAGTGCTCAGATCTCCGGGCGAGTATAACGCCGATATCGCGGTCGGCGAAGGCCAGCCGCTCGGTATACCGCTCTGCTACGGAGGGCCCTATTTGGGTTTCTTCGCAGTGAAGGAAAAACATATGCGCAGGATGCCGGGAAGGGTGGCCGGCGTGACGAAGGATATGGACGGCAAGCGCGGTTTTGTCCTGACAATGCAGGCGCGCGAACAGCATATCCGCCGCGAGAAGGCGACATCGAATATATGTTCGAACGAGGGCCTTATGGCGCTGGCGGCCTGCGTCTACCTCTCATCTGTAGGCAGGGAGGGCATCAAGGAGACCGCGCGGCAGAACGTGATGAAGAGCCATTACATGAAGGAGAAGATCCTGAAGTTGAGCGGTTTTGAGCTATTTTCGGACGCGCCGTTCTTCAACGAATTCGTCGTAAGGTGCGGAAAGGACCCCGAGAAGATAATCGGGGACCTGCTGAAGCACGGGATAATGGGCGGCTTGCCCCTGGGCAGGTTCTACCCTGGAATGAAAAATTGCATGTCGATCTGCGTGACTGAAACTAAATCGAAGGCGGAAATGGACAAGTTCGCCGAAGTCCTGAGCAAACACTGAAAGTGCTGAAAGTGGAAAAGCTTATATTTGAAATAGGTTCCGCGGGAAGGAGGGGTTATTCGCTCCCGAAGCTCGACGTCCCCGACGCCGACATGAAGGAGCTTATCCCGGAGGATCTCCTGCGCAAGTCGGAAGCGGCGCTCCCGGAAGTTAGCGAGCTCGATTGTGTCCGCCATTTTACGCGCCTCTCGCAGCTGAACTATTCTGTCGATACCAATTTTTACCCTCTCGGCTCGTGCACGATGAAGTATAACCCTAAGATAAACGAGAAGATGGCGTCCCTGCCGCAGTTCGCGGACCTGCACCCTTACCAGCCGGAATCGAGCGTCCAGGGCATGCTCGAACTCCTTTACGAGACCGAGCAGATGCTCTGCAAGATATGCGGGATGGATGCTTTCACGCTGCAGCCGGCCGCCGGAGCGCACGGTGAGCTTACAGGCATGCTGATAGTCCGCGCGTACCACACGTCGAAGGGCAACCCGCGCAAGAAAGTTATCATACCTGATTCGGCCCACGGGACGAATCCCGCGAGCGCCGCATTATGCGGATATGAAGTGGTCGCGGTCAAGTCCGACAGGAACGGCAGGATAGACCTCGACGCGCTTAAGTCCGTCGTGGACGGAGAGACAGCCGTCATGATGCTGACAAACCCGAGCACGCTCGGGCTTTTCGAGAAGAACGTCCGGCAGATAGCCGATATAGTGCATAAGGCGGGCGCGCTGCTCTATCTCGACGGGGCGAACATGAACGCGCTCGTAGGCATAGCGAGGCCCGGCGACATGGGTTTCGATATATGCCACGTCAACCTCCATAAGTCATTTTCCACGCCTCACGGCGGGGGCGGCCCGGGCTCGGGCCCTGTGGGAGTGACTGCCGCGCTGTCCGATTACCTGCCGGTGCCGCGCGTGAAGATAAAGAGGAACAGGTTTATCCTGGACGCCGAATCTAAGAAGTCGGTCGGAAGGGTCCGCGCTTTTTACGGGAATACAGGGGTGATAATAAAAGCCTACTGCTATATGAAATCCCTTGGCGGGGACGGCCTGAAAGACGCTACGATAGAGGCTGTCCTTAACGCGAATTACCTCAAAGCCAGGCTGAAGGGCCATTACGCGCTGGCCGTAGATGACGAGCCCTGCATGCACGAATTCGTGCTTACCGGAAAGGACAAGAAGGGCTTCGGGGTCAAGACGCTCGACATAGCCAAGCGCCTGCTCGACTACGGATTCTACGCCCCGACGATCTACTTCCCGCTTATCGTGGAAGAGGCGATAATGATAGAGCCGACCGAGACGGAGTCCAAGGATACGCTCGACTCGTTCGTTGAGACGATGATAAAGGTTGCCAACGAGGCGAGGTCCGAACCCGGGCTGTTGACATCCGCCCCGCACTCCACGCCGGTGCGCAGGCTCGACGAAGTATTGGCGGCAAGGGAACTCAACCTAAGATGGAAAAGACCTGGCGCCTGATAGTCGAAGGTGAACGAGGGCCCGCCATGAACATGGCCGTTGATGAGGCGATAATGGCCAAGGTTGCCGACGGCAGCTCGATGCCCGCCCTCCGCATATATAAGTGGCTCAAACCCTGCGTATCGGTCGGGAAATTCCAGGATATTGATGTGGCGCCCGGCACGGAGGTCGTAAGACGGCCCACCGGCGGCGGTTCGGTACCGCATGGCGCGGAAGGATTTACATATTCCATGGTATACCGCGAAGGTTCCGGATGCATAACAAAGGGCGCCGCAGCCTCCTACAACCAGATACACGAGTGCGTCGCCGAGGCATTGAGGTCGATCGGCCTGGAAGCCCGACTGTTCACGCCAGGGCGCGCGCCCGCAAAGCCCTTCGGGGAGTGCTTTTCATCCCCCGTGCCGTCGGATGTCATGTCGGGAGGCAGGAAAGTCGCCGGGGCGGCCCAGAGGAGGAAGCGCGGGACCGTCCTGCACCAGGGGCAGGTCAGTTTAGACCTTGACGTTTCAGGTAAATGGTCGTATAATGCATTCCAAACCGCATTCATAAACTGCCTATCCAAACAGCTGGACCTGAGATTCCTGGAAACCCGGGTCTCTGAGGAAGAAAACAATCTGGCCGAGGAACTGGCTATGGATCATAACGAGGAGGTGACGAAATGAAGGCTAAGGTAGACCCGAATCTCTGCACAGGCTGCGAGCTATGCACGAATATATGCCCCGACGTCTTCGCGATGGAAGGGGATGTAGCGGCGGCCAAGGTCAGTCCTGTCCCCGCGGCAGCCGAGGCGACATGTAAGGAAGCCAAGGAAAGCTGCCCGGTTGAAGCTATATCTATAGAATAACGAATAATAAATAAAAAAGGAGTGCTGTAATGAAAAAGCTGGCATTGGTGTTGGTCGTGGTGTTCATCGCGTCGGCGATGTGTGTGAATGCATTTGCTGCCGAACAGGAGAACGGTTTCACGAAGTTCTGGCGCGGAGTTTTCCAGTGGCCGTTCAACGCCGCTAAGGACAGCGCGAAGGTAGTCGGAGATACCGGTGTCAAAGCCGTAGGTACCGTTGCCGATGAGGGCAAAGCGATCGGCGGCACGCTTACAGGAGAAGAGGGCGCAGCCGAGAAGGTCGTAACGAACCCGGTGGTTGGAACAGCCGAAACGGTAAAGACCGGTGTTGTCGGAACGGGCGAGATGCCAGGCAAGGCCACTGAAGAATCATGGCCGGCCAATAAGTAACATTTGTATTATACTACTCATACTAAAGAAATAGGATCCAGATAGAAAAAGCCCGGGGCCTCCATGACTCCCGGGCTTTACCTCTAAAACGTAAAATATATGGGAAAAACTATATCAGAAAAGATCCTTTCCGAGCATTCGGGAAGGGACCTAAATGCCGATGATTTTGCCATCATCAGGGTCGACCTGTGCCTGCTGCAGGACGGCACGGGGCCTCTTGCGGTCAGGCAGCTCGAGCAACTCGGGATAAAGGATGTCGTCAACCCGCAGGGCATAGCGGTATTCCTCGACCACGCGGCGCCTTCCCCCAGGAAAGAGCTTTCCAACGATCACATCACATTGAGGAATTTCGCGCGCAGGACCGGATGCTATCTTTTCGAGATAGGCGAGGGCGTCTGCCACCAGATCATGAGCGAGATGTTCACCTCGCCCGGCGACGTGCTTGTCGGGGCCGATTCGCATACGTGCACCGGCGGCGCGTTGGGCGCCTTTGCGACGGGCATGGGCTCCACCGATGTCGCTGTGGCGATGGGGCTCGGAAAGACGTGGTTCCGGGTGCCGCGCACCATCAAGGTGGTCGTGAACGGTAAGTTCCGCCCGGGAGTTTTTGCTAAAGATTTTATGTTATTCCTGATAGGCACGCTCGGCGCCGAAGGCGCGACATATAAGGCCATTGAGTTCACCGGTGAGGCGATGGAGTCCTTGCCGATGCCCGAGCGCCTCGTAATATCGAATATGGCCGTTGAGGCGGGCGCGAAGGCCGGTATATTCGCTTCCGATAAGATGACGAAAGCATACCTGAAACTGCACGGCAGGGAAGATAAATATAAGGAATTGCGCTCCGATAAGGACGCAAAATACGATAAAGAGATAGATATCGAGGTGGATAAGCTTGTCCCTATGGTATCGATGCCCCATACGGTGGACAATACGAAGCCGGTGGAAAAGGCCGGAAAGGTAAAGGCCCACCAGGTATTCATAGGGTCATGCACGAACGGCAGGATAGAGGACCTCAGGGTCGTAGCCGATATATGGAAGGGCAAGAAACGCGACACGGATACGCGCGTTATAGTTACGCCGGCGTCGAAGGACGTATACCTGCTTGCGGCCAAGGAGGGCCTAATAGAGACGTTCGTGGAATTCGGCGCGACCGTCACGACCCCCGGCTGCGGCGCATGCGTAGGCGTCCACGGCGGGATATTAGGCGACGGCGAGAATTGCATCGCGACATCGAACAGGAATTTTCTCGGGAGGATGGGGAACCCGAAGGGTTATATCTACCTGGTCTCCCCGGCGACCGCCGCTGCCTCCGCCATCAAGGGTGAATTGGCCGATCCAAGGGAGTACTTCTGATGATCCTTCGCGGAAAAGTTTGGAAATTCGGGGATGATATTTCGACGGACCTTATAGCGCCGGGAAGGTATTTCCACCTGCGCTCCGACCTGAACGAGCTCGCGAAGCACGTGCTCGAGGATGCTGACGTGGAGTTCGCGAAGAAGGTCGGCAAGGGGGATTTCGTCGTGGGCGGAAGGAATTTCGGCCTCGGTTCGTCCAGGGAGCATGCGCCTACAATAATAAAGATCGCCGGGGTATCCTGCGTTCTCGCGAAATCTTTCGCGAGGATATTTTTCAGGAACGCGATAAATATCGGCCTGCCGGTGATCGAGTGCGATACGGACAAGCTCGCCGCGGGGGATGAGCTCGAGATAGACCTCGAAAAGGGCGTAATTAAGGACCTGACCAGCAAGATCCAGTTAAAATTCGCGCCGCTGCCTAAGGCGATGACGCAGATATTGAGCGACGGCGGCCTCGTCGAACATATAAAGAAGCACGGAGAGTTCAAGATTGAATAGCATGAAGGTTGCGGTCATAGGCGCCGGGCAGGTCGGCGGGACATGCGCCCAGAGGATAGTAGAGAGGAAACTCGCGGATGTCGCGATAATCGACATCGCCGAGGGCCTCGCGCAGGGCAAGGCGCTTGACCTCGGGCAGGCAAGCGCGACCGAAGCCTATAATTTCAAGGTGGAGGGCAGCACCGATTATTCGATAATGCAGGGAGCGCGCGCGGTGATCATCACGGCAGGGTTTGCGCGCCGTCCGGGGATGTCCCGGGAAGACCTGCTTTCGAAGAACGCGGCGGTCGTGAAGGACGTTGTGCAGAATATAAAGAAGTACTGCCCCGACTCGATAATAATAATGGTCACGAACCCGCTGGATATCATGACATACCTGGCCTGGAGGGTGTCGGGATTTGACGCGGGCAGGGTCTTCGGAATGGCGGGTGTGCTCGATACGGCGAGGCTGAAATATTTCATATCCAAGACGCTTGATGTCCTGCCCTCGGAGATAGAGGCCATGGTTTTGGGCGGGCACGGCGATTCTATGGTCCCGCTGGTAGGCCGGACGAAGGTAAAGGGCAGGCCGATAACCGAGCTTCTGTCAAAGGAAGAGATCGAATCGCTGATACAGAGGACCAGGGACGGCGGCGCGGAGATCGTCTCGCTGCTGAAGACCGGCAGCGCCTATTTTGCCCCGTCGAGCGCGGCGTGCGAGATGCTCGAGGCGGTGATCAAGAATAAATCCGAGGTCTTTCCGGCGAGCGTATATCTCAACGGCGAATACGGGCTCAAGGATATATATTGCGGCGTCCCGGCGAAGATAGGCGGGGCCGGGATAGAAGAGATAGAGGAGCTTTCGCTTTCCGCTGAAGAGCTTAGCGCGCTGAAGAGATCGGCGGCGCAGGTCAGGGAAGGCATAGATTTTTTGATAAGATCCCGCGTGATATAACGGAAGGGGAATAAGATGAGAATAGGCGAGATTAAATTCAACAAAAAGACAAATACCCTCGAGGAAGAATATTACAGGTACGAGCTGCAGGACCAGGCGGAGCCTAACCTCTTTAGGGAGATCTACAATTATTCCGATGTCCCGAAGGTGGTCTTCAACCACAGGATAGTCCCGATGAATCCGCCGGACGACATATGGATAACCGACACGACCTTCAGGGACGGGCAGCAGTCGCTCCCGCCCTTTACCGTGAAACAGATAGTCGACCTGTACGATATGCTGCATAAGCTCGGAGGCTCGAGCGGCCTGATACGCCAGTGCGAGTTCTTCCTTTATACCGACAAGGACAAGGAAGCCGTCCATAAGTGCATGAGCAGGGGTTATAAGTTCCCGCAGATAACCGGATGGATAAGGCCCGTAAAGGAAGACTTTAAGCTCGTAAAGGAGATGGGCCTTAAGGAGACGGGTATCCTGACATCCTCCTCGGATTACCATATATTCCTTAAACTCAAGAAGTCGAGGAAGCAGGCGATGGACATGTACCTCGGCATAGTCAAGTCCGCCCTGGATATGGGCATAGTGCCGAGATGCCATCTCGAGGATATCACGCGCGCCGATTTCTACGGGTTCGTAGTTCCTTTCGTCCAGGAGCTCATGGAGCTTTCGAAGGAAGCCAAGATACCGATAAAAATAAGGGCCTGCGATACGATGGGTTACGGTGTCACATACCCGGGCGTCGCGCTGCCGCGAAGTGTTAAGGGCATCATATACGGCCTCGTGAACCTCGCCGAGGTCCCTCCCGAGCACCTGGAGTGGCACGGACATAACGATTTTCACCACGGGCTGATAAACGCGACGACCTCATGGCTATACGGGTGCTGCGCCGCGAACGGCGCGCTGCTCGGAATAGGCGAGAGGACCGGCAATACGCCGATCGAAGCCCTCGTAATGGAGTACCTGGCCTTGCGGGGTGTAAAGGACGGCATCGATACTACCGTAATAACCGACATCGCGGAGTATTTCGAGAAAGAGATAGGCTATGAGATACCCCACAACCAGCCGTTCGTTGGCAGGAATTTTAACACGACCAGCGCCGGCATACACGCCGACGGGCTCATGAAGGACGAAGAGATATATAACGCGTTCAACACGGAGAAGCTCCTTAAGAAAAAAGTCGCGGTCGCGATAAACGATAAATCCGGCGTGGCGGGGATAGCGAAATGGCTGAACCTGAACCTCGACCTGGGCAAGCAGGACGAGGTCGGCAAGGATAATCCCGGCATAATGAAGATAAAGGAATGGGTCGACTCGGAATTCGCGAAAGGCAGGACCACATCCATATCGAAGCAGGAGATGGTAAGGAAGGCCAAGCAGTACCTGCCCGATCTATTTGGGAGCGACACAGAAGATTAACCAGACTGTCCAGTGCGAACTGTGCCCCCGCGGCTGTGTCATAGACGAAGGCCGGAGGGGTAACTGCAGGGTCAGGACGAACAAGGGCGGGAAGATAATCACGCTTGTATACGGCAAACCCTGCGCCGTGCATGTCGATCCCATCGAGAAGAAGCCGCTCTATCATTTCCTCCCGGCCTCAAAGGCATTTTCCATCGGCACCGCCGGATGCAACCTTCATTGCAAGTACTGCCAGAACTGGGAGATATCCCAGTCGGAACCCGAGAAGACAAATAACGCGGATCTGCCTCCGGATGCAGCCGTCGCCGCGGCGGCGGCCGGCGGGTGCAGGTCGATAGCGTTCACCTATAACGACCCGGTAGTCTTTTACGAGTACATGTGCGATATCGCGAGGATCGCGCGCCCGCGCGGAATAAAAAGCGTCGCGATCACCGCGGCGTATATAAACCCGGGACCCCTTGCCGAGCTCTGCTCTACGGTCGACGCGATAAAGGTCGATTTCAAGGGAATAACGGAAGAGTTCTATAAAAAAGTATGTTTTGGCAGGCTGCAGCCGGTGCTCGATTCCTTAAGGACGATAAAGCAGCGCGGCACGTGGCTCGAACTCGTGAACCTTGTCGTTCCCACGCTCAACGACGGCAGGGACGACATATCGCGGCTTATCGACTGGGTGCTCGATAACCTCGGCGCGGATGTGCCGCTGCATTTTTCCAGGTTCTGGCCGCAGTACCAGCTTCGCGAGCTGCCGCCTACGCCGGAAGAGACGCTCGATATGGCCTGGCGGACTGCGAAGAAGAATGGCGTAAGGTACGCGTACATAGGGAACATCTCTGGGCATGACGGCAATAACACCTATTGCCCGAAATGCGGTAAGATGCTCATAAAGCGGTCCGGATACGATGTCATGGAAAATAATATCGAAGGCGGCAAGTGCAGATTTTGCGGGCAGAAGATACCCGGTATCTGGCAATAGGCGGAGGGATACATGAAAGAAGTCACGAGAAGGGAATTCCTGAAGAAGAACCTGATGCTGGCTGCGGCGATGTTCTTTATCGGCGGAGTGCCGGGGAAGCTGGCGGAGTATTTCGGACGCAAAGCCAACGTCTCGGATAAGGAAGCCCGTTACTACAGGACGCTTGCCGGCTGATGAAAGGGCAGATGGAAGACCTGGATAATATCATAAGGCCTATAAAAGCGGAACTTGCCGCCGTGAAGAGCGGCTATGCGCACCAGCTAAGGTGGCAGTCCGAACCGATAAAGGGCATCGGGCAGTACCTCTCGAGGACGCACGGGAAGTTCTTCAGGCCGACGCTCGTATTGCTTTCCGCGAAGATGGGCGACAGCGCGAAGATGGACAAGGCTGTATCCCTCGGCGTTGCGATAGAGCTGATCCACGCGGCCAGCCTCGTGCATGACGACATCATAGACGATTCCGTGCTGCGAAGAAGGCAGAAGACGATCAACACCAAGTGGGGCAACGCGATATCGGTGATCGCGGGCGACTACCTGCTTGCGAGGGCTTTCGATATTGTCTCTAAGCTGGATGAGCCGAGGATAATGACGGTCTTCTCGAGGACCGCGGCACGCATGTGCGAGGGCGAGCTCGTGCAGCTCTCGAACGCGTATAATTTCAACATAACCGAGCAGGAATACCTGGACATAATAAAGAGGAAGAGCGCGTACCTCATATCGGACTGCTGCGCATCCGGAGGGATGCTCGCGGGCTTGAGCGACGAGAAGGTCGGCCGGCTCGCGGCCTACGGCCTTTACCTCGGTATGGCCTTCCAGATAGTCGACGATTGCCTCGACCTTATAGGCAAGGAGAAGAACCTCGGCAAGTCCGTCTGGCAGGACCTGGACGAGGGAAAGCTGACGCTTCCCATAATATTTATCCTCAAGGGAGCGTCTAAGAAGGAGAGGATCAGGATAGTCGACCTCATTACGGCCGGAGGCAAGACCGCGCACCGGATACTCAGGGAGAAAGCGTCCGCGACCGGGGCGATATCTCGGTCGAGGACGATAGCTTTTAATTACATAAAGCTCGCGAAGAAGAAACTATCCGAGAGCGACGGCATGCTCAGGAAGACCTTTTACGATATCGCCGATTACGTCCTGGAGCGCAGGAACTGAACGTATAACAGGCAGGTCGCGGCGAGGTTAATGAATCCCGCCAGGGCGAAGACGCGGCTTATGCCTGCGACAGGTATAAGGATGGCGCTGGCAAGCAGGGCGCCGATGCATGCGCCGGCAAGGTCGACCCCGTATATCAGGCCCGCTGAATATCCCGCCGGATAAGCGGGTTTTTTGCTGCCCGCGGAATGTAAATGAACCGCCAGCGGGAACATGAAACCTGTCAGGATGCCGGGGACAGCGGCAAGCAGGAAGAAGACGGGCTGCGAAAAATGGAAGCCCGCCTGGAATGAAAGCGCCAGGATAAAAGCGTATATGTAAAACAGCGATTGCGCCCGCCTGTATGCCCTTGCCGGGACTTCTCCGGCCCCCGTGATCTTCATTGCGACAGCGCTTCCGATGACGAGGCCCGCCATGAACGCGGCGAATATCATGCCTATCCTGTAGTAGACGTAACCGTATACCGCCTGGAAAGCTATTATAAGGCAGACCTGCGCGGCCATTCCCGAGAATCCCGCCGCCGCTATCGAAAAAAGGTACGGGAAACCCCTGCTTTTTGAGGCGGCCTGGTACCCCGCCGCGAATACCACGAATACCACGGCGATGATGAGGACAAGCATATTCGCGTCCATCCCGTCCAGCGCGCTGAGGAAACCGGCGAACCGTGGGTTGACCCTCGCGGACCATAAGACCGTATCGTAATAATAGCCGGCAGGGCGGAAGTCCCGGTTGGTCTTTACGTTCCTTGCCGCGCCTATCGCGGTCTCCGCATATTTTATCCTCGCAGGGCCCATAATATCGGGAAGGTAGTGCGCGTTCACATAATCCGGTTTTAATTCCCGCTCGCCTATCCTGCGCGACAATATCCTATAGTCGTAGGTAAGAGTGCCCGCAGAGGGGGAAGCCAGGAATATCGCGGTATCGCCGGGAATTATTTTAATATCGGCAAATTGTTTTTCAAGCGTCTGCTTCAGGCACGCGAGGAACTGCCCCTGCGCGGGGCTGATATAATCTCCGGCGGAGGTGACGCTGAACGAGAAGACGCCGTCCTGCCTGAGGACCTTGCCGATATCGTGGTAAAATTCCAGCGAATAGAACCTGTTTATCTGTGCGGTGTAGGGGTTGGGAAGGACAAGTATTATAACGTCGTAGGCGGCCGCGCCTTTTTGCGCGGACTCCCTCACGAAGAGCCTGCCGTCTTTAAGGTGCGCCTTTGCCCTGGGATCCCCGCATATTTTCAGCAGCTGCGGATCCAGCTCGACATAGTCGACTTCCGCGACAGGATGTTTCAATACCTGTTCTAGCGACCCTCCGGAAGAGCCGCCGATAAGCAGCACTCTTCGCGGCGACGGGTGTTCGAGCATCGCGAACTGGACCGAGCCTTCGGCCGCTACGGGATCATCGCTTGACGCCACAAGCAGCCCGTTCTCGAAGATATTAGCCTGCCGCCCTCGGGCTGTCCAGGCGATGTTACCGTATATGGTGTCCTTGGCCTTCACGAGGCCGAGATCGCGCCATTGCATCTGCCTTAATTTGAGGTCGAGCGGGCCCGCGGCCGCCATCATGAATATCAATACGAGGGCCGTAAATGAGAATGAGGTCCACCATCTCGGCGGCGACTTCTTTCTCTCGGCGACAATAAGAACGGAAACGCAGGCCAGCAGTCCGCAGAATACGCAGGCCGCCAGGGGCTTGACCATGGATATAATGAATAAACTGAAGACGAGCCCGCCTGTTGCGGCTCCGGCGGACTCCACGAGGTATATCTTTCCCGGCCTATCCGGGGCCAGGCGGCAGCTCAGCGCGAAGAGCGCGCCGAAAGTGACGCAGGCCGGAGCGAGCAGGATGAAAGAAGAGGCCGCCATCGGGAAGACGCCCACTATCTCGCCGGGCGATGCCCCAAGAAAGCTGCGGATGTTCCTGATAAAGAAGACGGTTGCCGGCAGTACTACAGGCACCGACAATAGCAGGATATGGAAGACCTCTTCGGCGTATTTCTTGAACCTTGCCGCGATACTGCTTATCGAGACCCAGAATAGCCACGCGGCCAGCATTATGCCGGCGCAGAGCTCGTTGCCGTAGAAGACGACGAAGAGCTCGCGCATCAGCAGCACCTGCGCCGCCATCGAGGCGAACCCGAACGCGAACACCGCGAAATACAGAGGCTGCGTTATCCGATGTTTCATGAAGATAGTATACAAATGTTACTACAAAATAACAATATATTTCATTTGAACAACCGGTAATATATGCTAAACTAGTATGGCAATTCACTTTACATAAAGCCATGGAAAAGAAAAACACATTTAGAGGGTATCTTTTTGTCTTTTCCGCTTTTATTCTCACGTTTATCATAACGTACATAATGGCGGGGATGATAGTCTTTGAAGAGGGGAACATCCTGTTCCCTTCTCTATGGCTTCTGGGATTTTGCGTGTTGGTATATAACGTCTGCCTGGCGCTTACTCAGGCGGTCTTTTATCTCTTTTTACGGGAAAATATATTACCTGAAGCAAACCTCTCGGTGAACCCAATGACCGCAGTGGTGTATCCGGTCAAGGATGAAACATTTGGTTTGTACGAAAGGATCAAGTACACAATAGAAAATAACAAAAGGGAAAATATCCACTATTGGATCCTAAGTGATTCAAAAGGTCGGGTGCTGGAATATGAAGAAGATATATTGCGTAAGCTCGGAGACGAATTTCACGACGTTGTGGTAAGATACAGGAATCGCCGGGATCCGGTCGAAAAGAAGCAGGGTAACATAAGCGATTGGATAAAGGAACACGGTAAATATTATAAATACATGATAGTATGCGATGCCGACAGCGTGCTGCCTTCCGGGACATGCCAAAAGTTGATCAATAAGGCTGAACATCCGGATAGCGCCGACGTCGCGATCTTCCAGGGCGGCATAAGGGTTATTCACGCAAAAACATTCTTTAGCCGGTTCATTGCTTTGGCAACGGAGTCGTCCCAAAAGTTCAACGTGACCGTGGTCTGGAGGATATTCGGCAGATCGATGTCGGTAGGCCATGGCAACCTGATAAGGATAGAGCCTTTTTCTAAAGTGCAGCTGAAGAAAGGCGTCATATGCCACGATATATGGGAAACCGCTTATCTCGACCAGATGGGATACAGAACTTGTTTTTGCGAGGATATCGTCAGCTACGAGGAGGTCCCGGGTAACTATCTGGAGGCAAGGAACAGGGACAGCCGTTGGGCAAAAGGCACGCTTCAGGCATGGCAGCTGCCATTTTTGCCCGGCATATCGCTTTCGACCCGTTATCATATAGGATATTGCATTTATTCGTATATTGCGCACATCCTGCTTCTGGTGTGGATGGTTTCAGGCTTTTTTTGCGCCTCGCAAATAGGAGGGCAGTTGCTGAGTTTCCAAAGATACGCATTTGTCGGATATTCGATGATCGATCTCGAACTTTCATCGATGCTTATAGGTTCGCTGCTCATCATGGCGTTCCATAAACTCGTAGCTTGCCGCACGTTCAGGGACGTCACTAACCTGTTGTCGGAAGTTTTATTTTCCACCCTCGTGGCTTTGAACAATGTGTTTTATGTATCTATGGATCTCATAACCATGCCTTTCAGTAAATTCAATTGGAAGCCTATGAAAAAGAATCCGCTCGAAGGTATAACTATTTATGAGACCGTAAAAACCCTGCTTCCCGGAACGATATTCGGATTGGTATGCATATATCTGGGGATTAAGTATTCCGTGCACTGGCTGATGATAAGCTCTCCGTTCATAATAAGTTTTGTGGGGGCGATACCGATAGTATATTTAACGGCAATGAGGAGCGAATAAAATGAGCGAAAAACCTGACCTATTTGCGTCGACTGAACAGGAAAAGAAAAAATTAGCCCGCGAGCATAACAAAAAACTCACGATATTCTTTCTCGCGGTCCTGATTTGCGGGTTTATTCCGTTCGGGAGGAGCATCAGCGGCATAGCCCGCGTGATACCTGAGAAATATTGCTACATAGACGCTTTCCAGTCAGGGATAATATCGCGCGTTCTCGCGGATGAGGGGAGTGCGGTAAAAGAAGGCGATGACCTTATAGAGATCAAAAACCTTGACCTCATATCCGAGCTTGATACATCCTACAAGAAAGAGGTTATATTGACCGAGGAGACAAAAAAGCTCGAGGAAGAGATCGCGTGGCACAGGAAGGCCCTGGACAGGAACCTCAACCTTTACAACGATGATGTGATCGCCCCGGCCGAAATGGAGCTCACGCGCCTTAAATATAACAATGCCCGGCACGAACTCGAGATAAAGAAACAGGAAACCGACATACTTCTTAACAGGCGGGAGTATCTTCTCAAGTCTATAGGGATGACCCTGATAAAGAGCCCTATGAGCGGTGTTGTTGTGGGTAAGCTTAAAGACAAATCAGCATCTGTAGTCGAGAAGGGCGACAAGATATGCCAGATCGTGGATAACTCCAAATTCCTCCTGGAATTCCCGATCGAAGAAAAAAAGATACAATATGCGAAGATCGGCCTGCCTGCTGTTATAAGGTTTTACGCTTATCCCGAAAAGGTGTATAGGGGCGAGCTGAAAGAGATCAGGCCGATATTTTGGGAGAAGGAAGACAAGCTTATCGTCAAAGAGAATGTGATAAATGTTCTTATAGATTTCAAGGGAGAGGTCCCGCGGGGCCTGAGAATGGGCATGAGCGCGTACGTCAACATCAACACCGGAAAAACAAATTTATGGAAAATGATAAAGGACAAGCTGATATATATGCTTTCCAGCTGATATGAGAACACCCGCATACAAATACATAATATCCGCAGTCACGTTATCAGCAGCCATCGTTTGCCTGCTTGGCGCCGACGTTTTTGCCGAAAAGCTGACACTAAACCAGGCGGTCGAGACAGCGGTAAAGAACAGCCTGGATATGGAAATAGCTAATCTCGAAAAGTTGAAATCGGATTACAGGTTTAAGTCGAAGGCTGCGGACATGCTCCCGAAAATAAGCAATTTCAGCCGTTATTCAAGCGATGAATATTCCAGCGATTCTGCGAACAAAGGCTGGCTGATAAGCGAAGAGATAGTCCAGCCTATCTGGAAAGGCGGGAAGCTGTACTATACAAAAGAGTTATACAGGAACCTGAAAGATATCGCTTCTGTCAGGGCTGCCGAGAAAGAGCTTGATATAGCATTTGAGGTAAAAAGGTCATTTTTTGAGGCCATGAAATATTCGGAACTTCTCAAGGTCAGCGAAGAGATCGAGAAAGTCGTCAGCAACCACTACGAGAACGTGGACAGGATGTATAAGCAGGGGCTTGTGCCCAAGGTAGATGTCTTGAAAACAAGGTCCATTTTAGACAAAGCCCAGTTGGAGCATGTGCAGATCCTGAACGAGTACTATCTTTCCAAGAATAACCTGAATTATATCTTAAATGTCCCGCTGGATACGGAATATGATATAGAATATCCCGCACGCAACCTTGACGTAAGCCTGACGATGGAAGAATCCACTAACGTTTGCCTGGCAAGGAACCCCGCGATGTCCGCGCAGAACCTGAAAGAAAAAAATGCCGACACAGAAGTAGGTATTGCGAGGGCAGACCTATTCCCGGAGGTCGATGCTTACGGCAAGATAGGGAACAGGTTCGACTCGTCCGATGACAGCACGGAAAAATCCGCCGGGGTCATGATGAGTTTCGATATTTGGGATTGGGGAAAGAATTTAAATGAGCTTAAGGCGTCCCAAGTGGGGCGCCAACAGGTTAAGAAGGAATACGACATAACCGTTAACAGGCTCACACTCGGCGTAAGAAACGCATACACAGATTACGACATTTCGTTGAAAAGGATCGCCGCCGCAAAAAGGTTCTATAACAGCGTAAGCGAGGAGTTTAAGAAGCAGTTGACGCGTTTTAACAACGGGCAAGCAACCAACCAGGATGTCCTTGACGCTGAGGCCCTTTATTCCAAGGCGGGTTTTGAACTAATGGAATCATATGCGTATTGCGGCGTAAAAAAAGGGGCGCTGGAGAGGGCGATAGGCGTTATGGATATTTCGGAGGTGTCAAGCCGCCCGTCGAGTTTTGAGAACGACATGGATTTTATTTCCTACGCGGAGAGCAGGATGTTCCTTTATTTTGTTTGCGAGCAGAATAAGAAGACAGGCTTGTTCAGGGACACCTCCGGAGGCGGTGATTCAAGCATTGCCTCGACCGGTTTCGGGCTGGCGGCGCTATGTATAGGCGCGGAGAACGGCTGGATAAGCGCGGAAGAAGCGCGGGGAAGAGCCCTCAAATGCCTGAAGACACTCGACGCGCTTGATAACAGAAAAGACGGCCTCTTTTATCACTTTATGCAGATCGATACCGGCAAGAGAGCCGGGACATCAGAGATATCCACAGTAGATACGGCGATACTGCTTTACGGGGTAATTGCGGCTTCCGAGTACTTTGGTGGGGATGTAAGCGAGTTAGGTTACAAGATAGTCAATTCCGTGCAATGGCACAAAATGGTCGATGCCGACAACCTGATATTTATGGGTTGGACACCTGAAGATAAGGTCATGAAATCAAAATGGAACTACTTCACGGATGAGATCTTATTGATGTCAATCCTTGCGCTGGGTTCGGACGAAAAAGTGCCGGAAAACGTTTTCTATAGTTTTAAGAGGAACGAGATGTCGTATAAGGATTCCAAGCCGTTTATTGTCAGCTGGACGGGCGCTCTTTTCACATACCAATACGCAAATATATGGTTGGACTTAAGAAGCAGGACCGATAAGGAAGGGGTAGACTGGTACGAGAACTCCAAGAGGGCCGCGAGAGCTCAAATAGCTTATTGCTCCGATAACGCGGGAAGGTATGTAAGCCTGAAACAGGGAGCATGGGGTGTATCATCCTGTGAGACTGAAGACGGATATACGATGGCGATGGGATGCCCGCCATGCGGAGAAGTCAGGCCGGAGTTCGACGGGACGGTCTCCATTTGCGGCTCAGTAGGTTCTATGGTGCTCACGCCTTTTGATTCCATGAGAGCGGCGAAGTATTATTATTCAAGGCCTGAACTTTGGGGCAGGTACGGCCTGAAAAATGCGTTTAACGATGGAAACGGCTGGATATCGAACACATCTTTCGGGATAGATACCGGGCTTATGCTTCTTTCGATAGAGAATTTTAGGAACGGACTTATATGGAAATTGGTCGGCAGGTCGCCTGTAATACAGAAGGGTTTCGAAAGGGCCGGATTAAAGAAGAATGAAAAGAATTAGGCTTATAACAGCGATCTTACTTATTGTTTGCGTTCCCGTCTCTTCATTGAGCGCGGATGCGGGTGCTGTTTTATCCGAAGCCCGGTCGGAGTTTTACCGGATAGAAAGCCTGTTGATATCCGACGACCTGGATTCCGCGAGGATATATTTTTCCGGCTCCGACAAGTCGTATTCGGAGATAGTCAGGATGATATCCTCCCTGGACCTTAAGACATTGACGTCCCCGGAAAGGGCGGATTGCCTGTTTATCCTGATCATGATATCGCTCAGGGAACCCCAGTATCTTTCTTTTGACAAGGTGAAGCTGGATTATCTGGCGGCGATAAGGGATAATATAGGGCAGGACGAAGTGAAATCGGCCCTGTTGGGCCATATAGTATACCTCAGCGAATTTAATTATAAGATCGCGGCCGATGCGTTGGTTAATGAACTCGCCTCCGCAGCCGGCGGAAAAGACTTATATTGCCTTATAGGTGAATACGCCATGGAGAAAGGGAAACCGGGCGTAGCGTTCCCTTTCCTTGCAAAATACCTCTCGGGTGTTTATGAATCGGACGGGCCGGAGAAATGCGCGGAGGAATCGAAGAAAATAGAGGAGGCGTTCAGGACTCGCGGTTACGGTTATTTCGCGGGTAAGTTTGAGACTACCAGGCTCAAGATAGCTCTTGAGGCGTCGTCCGAGCCGTCCGGGGTCATAAATTCGATAAAGGAAAGGGCGGCGTCTTTATACAGGCAGGGGTCGGTTTCCGAGGCGCTCGAGCTTTACGAGATCGCATATAACGCCGGAGCCGACGCGAAAGCCCTGATTACCATAGGCGATATTTATTTTGACGGCGGGAAATATGAGCTTGCCATGCGAAGGTACCAGGAATACCCGGGAGCCGACGAGAATCCCGAGATATTATTCAAAATAGCTTTATGCAACCGGAAGATGGGGGAAAATACGGCGGCATATTCGTTGTTCAAGAAGATCGAGTCAGGTTATAAAGATTCGGATTATTATGACGACGCCCTGTATTATATCGGGACGTTAAACAAGGACGCCGGGTTGTTCGAGGAGAGCGAGAAGTATTTCGAGAAACTAAGGTCTGAAAGGCCCGGCAGCGAATACGTGACTTCCCAGTAAGGAGGAGAGATGTCCCACTATAAACTCATGAAAAATATTTCTACCTGTTTGGTAACTGCGCTTTTAATTCCGATATTGCAGCAGTCCTCTTTGGCGGAAATTAGTTTCGATGGGCTGCAGAGATCTTCTGTTACCAGCGCCGATAGCAAAACGAGATCTTCCGGCAGCGGACAAAGCTCAATGAGCGCGGCCGATGCCCGGCAATTGCTCGACAAGGTGCTCAATGAGATAAGGGAGTACGAGCTTCTCCCGGATTTAGACAATGATCACACTATAAGCTTGCTTGTGGATCCCAGTGATTCTAACCCCGAACTTATGGCAATTTTAAATGAAAACAATATATCGGGCGCCGCATATACGCGTTACTGCAAGGCGAAATCGGTAGATATCGAAACAAAGGTGGCACTTGGGAGTTGGATCGTTAGTCTCCAGCAAAAGGCAGGCGGCTCTCCTGCCGCATCGGAACCTGAGGCGGAAGATATGAGCGGAGCCGGAGCGCAGCAATCTCTGGATAATGCGCTTGATGAGATAAGAGAGTACGCGCTTCCGTCAGTTTTATGCATAAATTATAGTCTTGGCACGATAAATAAATTTATGAACGACAATCCGGGGCTCTCTAAAATCCTCACGGATAACGGTATATCCATTATAACGTATATGAGATTCCGGCAAGCCAAAATAGAGAATGGCGCGACGGAACAGGATGTCAACGCGTGGCTAATGGATTTACAGCAAAAAGCCGGCCAGGCGCCCGTTACCGGCAAGTCGCCTGCTATTAATGACATTACCGGGAAATACGGCTCTACGGCGGATTCCGTGAATACCGCGGGTAATACTGCCCAAACTACGGATGGTTATAATGTGACAGCGATCGATCCGGGCATAATGAATATTATTTATAGTACATCGGATTCGGAGGATTCCGGAGGCGGCGGCGGGACGCTTTGGAACGGGCCCGCAATGGGCGATAATATATACACAACCAAGTTAAGCGACTACCTTACGGATTATTATGGCTTACCAATAGGCCTGACTTATGAAGACCTTGCCGCGATGGGTATCCTTGATGATGTAAAAAAGGATTATGTTCCGCTTGATCCTGACAGGGCAGGGCCGCAGAGCGGCGACGGGACCGGAACCCAGCAAGGCGGCACGACCGATCAGGGCAGCCAGGGAACAGATACCGCCGGAGACTCTACAGGCCAGGATAACACGGGCGAGAACGGCACTACCGATGACCCCGGCGAGCCGGTTTCCGTCCCCGAAGGTTTTTTCTATTCTACCGAACGCGACCTGAAGGGAAATTATCCGTGCCACAATCTCGAGCGCCATTACAACAGCATGAGGCGCACGGACAGGGGATTCGGCAAAGGCTGGAGTACCGGTTATTCGTGGGATCTGACGGTTGGGGTTCGCGGTAAGGCGGTTGTTGTCCTTACATCGGATTGGAAAGAACTTGTCTACGAATTCGATAGCACAGTAAACGGGTATGTTGCCGTGAAGCCTTCGAATTTCGCGGTATTAAAACAGAATGACGAAAACTTCATACTGGAGTACCCGGACGGAATAAAGTGCTTTTTTGAACCGGTGGGCAGGGGCGGCAGTTTCAGGATAACTCGGATGGAAGATCCTGAGGGTATCAGGTTCGTTTATTCGTACGGAAAGATGACGGGTTTTCTCGAGAAAGTCACCGACAAGCTGAGCAACTCCGTCTCATTTGAATATAACGAAGTCGGGCATATCATAAAAGCAAAAGACAACGCGGGCAGGGAAGTTAACTACGCCTATTCCTCGTTAACAGGCGCGGTGACTGGTGT
>Ga0265297_10001378_pt1 | contig 57669 bp, 46 predicted proteins | sample Munlanlwell13791_FD_192502 | JGI IMG/M metagenome (GOLD analysis project Ga0265297, IMG submission 192502) | Leachate microbial communities from a municipal landfill in Southern Ontario, Canada - Leachate well 137-91 | ecosystem: Engineered > Solid waste > Landfill > Unclassified | place...
AGTCGTCCTTCGAGGAGAACCGGCACCCGAACACTTAACGACCTGCGGGCCATCCCATGGGTTTTTAGCTGGAGCCAATGCCGGTTCAATATTCCCGGTTGGTACGGAGTAGGAACATCGCTCGAAACCATGCGCAACAACGACCCATATAAGTTCGAACGTTTCAGGGAAGCTGTAAAAACGGATCCCTTTATCAGGTATGTTCTTACAAATGTCGATTCCAGCCTGGCCTCTTCCGATGAAGAAATATTTAAGCAATACGCTCAATTGGCATCAGAAGTACCGCAAAGCGATGAAATTCTTGCGCAAATCCTCAAAGAATTCGCGTTAACACGGCAGATGATAGATTCAATTTTAGTCGCGTCGATTTCGGAACGAAGAAAGAACCACTATTATTCCACACTTTTAAGAGCTGAGGCCATGCGCCCGATGCATCAGCATCAGGTAACGCTTTTGGCCCAATGGCGCCAGCTGAGTAAAGATGGCTACTCAGTCGATTCGGATAAAATTCTTTTTGAATTGCTGCGATGCATCAATGCCATTGCCGGGGCAATCGGGTTCACTGGTTGATAACATCTTAAATGCAGCAATATGAACATCCATCAAATATTTGCAAACAACCAAGCCTGGATTGCTGAAAAATTGAAAGGGAATTCCGAATACTTCAAAAATTTGTCGTTGGGGCAAAGTCCGGAAATTTTGTACATTGGGTGTTCAGACAGCCGGGTTTCATCCGAAGAGCTTATGGGGGCTAAACCCGGAGAGGTATTTGTCCACCGCAATATTGCCAACATGGTCCCGAACACCGATTTGAATGTAATGTCGGTGATCAACTATGCGGTATCCTATTTGAAAGTGAAGCATGTGGTGGTTTGCGGCCATTATTACTGCAATGGTGTAAAAGCAGCAATGCAATCGGAAGATATGGGAATATTGAATCCCTGGTTGCGGAATATCCGTGATGTGTACCGGATCCACCGACACGAACTCGATGCGATTACAGATGAGGAATTAAGGTACAAACGGTTGGTAGAGCTTAATGTCCAGGAGCAATGTGTGAACGTGTTAAAAACTTCGGATGTTCAGAAGGCCTACAAAGAGCGCACGCTAACCGTTCATGGCTGGGTTTTTGATATCAAGAGCGGGCAACTCGTCGACCTGAAAATAGATTTTGATAAGATACTACAGAATATTATGGAGATTTATCGGATTATATAATTGTAGAAGTACTACGGTTTAATTTTTGAAGCATAGTCATTCCCTATCAACCATTACACCACGATAAAGAAATAGAAAATTCAATTTTGGGCAGATTTACCAGTTGTGTTAAGAATCGTAAACAATCGTTTAAGTGTATTCCCGTGCTCATCAGTCAAGGTAATCAGGTGTTTTCCAGGACTCGGACACATTGTTTTCTGATGGATATAACTGGTAAATCCAATGTATTGCTGATCCAGATGCCAGTAGATTTTTATTGATGGTTCGCGGTGAGCTACTTCAAAAACCACACTCCCTAATTTGCCTTCCACCGATCGTGGAATATAAATTTTATCGTTTGAGCCCGGATAAATAAATTCCATGACCTGAATATTTCCTTTCTCTGATTCAACCGAAATGGGTGCTGACAAATAGGTCGGATTGTATTTCCGGTAGTAAAACTCCATCGCAGGAGGCAGAACAAACCATTTCACAACGTCGACATCAGCCAATACGTTGAGGTTCTGGTTGTGAATCGTCTGTAGCCGCCTGATTTTAATCGACTGACAGTATGGACAAGGCTCAGTTTTCAATCCATTTTCAGGGATTTCAACAGTTTTGCTTTCCGGACAATTTTTACCCACGCGGTAACCACTGTGGCTGCATACTTCAACGTAGGTGTGATTACCTTCAGGCTGAGAATGGGGTGCAGATTCGGGTAGTAAATTCAGGATATTGAAGAGTAGGGGTGCAGCGGCTGTAATTCCTGTCAGACCTGGTCTCCCTTCACCATTGGAGTTTCCTGCCCACACTCCCACCACATAATCGGGAGTAGTAGCAATTGCCCATGCATCGCGAAAGCCAAAGCTGGTTCCGGTTTTCCAAGCCACCCTTCTCGATGACTGGAAATTTTCCCATCCTGAATATCCTTCAGGGCGGTTGACTTCAAGCAAGGCCTGAAACGTGAACCAAATGGCTTCGGCATCAATTATACATTCCTGTCTGGTTAGTCGATTAACCGGATGTGAGGCAACCAGTGATGGAGCTTCAAAATTTTCGAGGTAATACTGGTTGTGAAGATTAAAATTTGTCAAGGTTCTTGAAAACCCGGCATAGGCTGAGCACAGTTCCCACAAAGAGGTTTCGCCACCGCCAAGAATCAGCGATAATCCATAATGGTCGGAACTCTTGTCAAAAGAGGTAAAGCCAAATTTCCTGAGTTTATCCAGAAATCGATCGGTTCCATATTGTTTCAGCATGGATATGGCCGGGATATTCAGCGACCACGATAAGGCCTGTGAGGCTGGTACTGCTCCATGAAACGTATAATCAAAATTTTTCGGGGCATATCCAGACAGAAAAACAGGTATATCTGGAAGCAACGAATTGGGGAGCATTTTGCCGTCGGACAGCATACTTGCATACAAAAATGGTTTGAGAATGCTCCCTGTGCTTCGAAAGGAGCTGATCATATCCACTTGATTGTTGTAATCTCCAAAGCCGTTTGCCGGCGAATTTCCCACATAAGCCTTCACCTGGTTGGTTTTTACATCAATTACCAGGGCAGAGGCATTAAAAATATGCCTGGCAGCTAGTTGGGAGCTCTGTTCTTTAACCAGTCCCCGAACCTGTTGCTGTAATGCGTAATTAATGCCGGTGGTAATCCGTTCCCCTGGATTTGATTTTTTAAACCGTTCAGTAAGGTGGAAAGTATGATCGGGCAAGGCATAAGGTTTTACCGGAAGTTCTTCGCCAAGTGCCAACTCATAATCCATCGATTCAATAATTTTCCGATCCAACAATTTTTTAAGTAGAAGGTTGCGCTTGATTTTCAGTTTCTGATCGTTGCTGCCCGGAAAAATAAGAGAGGGAGCATTGGGTAAAACTGCCAATGTGGCCGCTTCGGCCCATGAAAGCTGATTGGCGCTGTGCCCAAAATAGCGCCAGCAGGCGGCATCCAGACCCACGAGATTGCCACCAAATGGCGCGTTGGAAGAATAAAGCGAAAGAATAGTCCTCTTTTGGGAAAACAGTTCGAGTTTTAACGCCGAAAAAATCTCGATGATTTTGTTGGTGATATTCCTTTTTTTCCCATTTCTGGCCATGCGTGCAACCTGCATCGTGATTGTACTTCCGCCACTGACTACCTGTTTGGCCTTGATATTTTGGACTAAAGCCCTGCACAAAGCAAAAAAATTGACTCCGGGATGATATAGAAAATATTGATCCTCAAACTGAATAAGACAAGTCTTGAATTTGTTCGGTATCGAATCGTTGGTTGGGAATCGCCATTGACCATCAGTGGCGATACGTGCTCCAAGTAATTGACCATCATAGGCGAGAACAACTGTCGAATAGGGATTATGGAATCTTGGTAGTGGTGCCAAGAGAATCAAAATCAGCATCAAGGTCAATACAGACAACAAAGTACGGGTCAGATATTTTTTAAAGGTAATCAACTTTAATTTAGATTATTAGATCTACGACTTTGAAAGAATTTTTCAAGATAACCAAGGGTGTTAATCCATGGCAGCGTATGAAATTAACACATCAGCATGGAAGGGGTTGAATTTCATTTATTCACTTCCACCCACATTCCTGGAATTAAAGAAAAATAATTTTTATCATACATGGCTTCAGCCTGTATATTGGGAAAATAATATTTTCCCAAATAGGAAGCGTTCAAAATAATCAGAAAGGTTTTTGATTCCCCTTTTTTCAGGTCAAAATAGGTCAGTACTTTATCATCGCGGAAATCTCGGTAATCAAACGAGCCTTCGCTGGTGGATGTAGTCTGGTTAAACATGCGTGTATTTCGGATTTCCCATCCCGATGGAACCTGAAAAGTAAGTGCACACTCCGAAACGTCTTCGGTAGTGGAATTCCTAACTTTTACTACAGCCATGAAATCGGTTCCTTGTTTCAGTTTGGTAATGTCAACCGGCGTTATATCCTTGCTGATGAATTTCACGTTTGTTTCCAGGTTCCGATCTATTTTTACCGATTGGTTAGCCTTGGGAATTCCTTCCGTGTAATAATTCACAAAAACTGTTGCACCTGAGGTGTTTTTGAGAATTACCTGCTGATTATTTTGCAAATCAGTCGATAATGCAGTGCTGAATAAGGCTGAAGTTTTTACGTTTCTGGACGCTTCATGGCTCGATGAAATCGAATATGCAAGCCCTTTGCGGTCAGCATTCATCTTTTCCATGGTTTTGCTCACGGCAATCAATGCAAACGAAGAGGTTTGGGTATTCATCCATTCCTCGCTGTTCAAACTGGAGGCTATCTTTTTGTAGAGGTCAAAAATGTTATACTGGTCATTTAGACGGATCATACAAAGCAACAACATTGCCCGGTCGCGGGTTTGGTCACCATAAGTAAAACTACTGAAGTCCTCAGCAGGATTGGTATTCCGCATATCAATCATTTCGTATGCGGCTTCAGGGCGTCCAGCTTCGGCATAAGCACCAGCCAAAAACCAACGTCCGGCGGTCGGCATTGTTTTATCTTCCCTCAGCCGGTTCATGGCACTGAACGATGGCTTTTCCGCCAGCGCCAGGGTGTATAGACGATAAGCTTGCACTACTTTTTGGTATGGATAAGTTCCTTTCCAATCGGATGCCATGCGGGACTGATAGTTCAGCCAGCTTTTTTTCATCTGCTCCGGAACGGTGAATCCTTTGAGTTCTGCTTCATAAAAGAAATGTCCTGCGTAATTGGTTAACCACTCATCGTTGGAGGCACTGCCCGGCCAAAAGCCAAATGAACCATCTACATTCTGATGCTTTTTCAACTTTGATATTCCAAATTGAATATTAATTCCGATTTGCTTTTTCTGTTCTGCATCCAGTTCCTGAATTCCGGAGAGATAAAGCTGCGGAAAAATGGAGGAAATAGTCTGCTCGGTGCAGCCATGCGGATACTCAATCAGGTAATTTATTCTCGAATTGAGGTTGACGGAAGGAAGTCCATTGACCGTAACTACAGCCTTATTGCTTCCTTTTATTCCAAACGGGACGAGGGTTTGCGCAAATTCTTCTCCGGCATTAAGTATTTTGGATGTACTCCTGGAAACAGGCATTTCTTTTGACTTTAATGGAATGTTAATCTCGTATTTGGTTGTTTCGTTGCCTGAAGTGGCCATAAAAGTAATGTTTCCTACTCCAGATAGTTCTGCTGATTTGATGCGGAATTCAACTTCCTTTTCACCAACTTCTACAAAACTGAGGTTAACCTCTTTGGCAGACTGAATGCTGAAATGCTCTGAACAACTGATCCTTACCACTGCATTTTTGATGGCCGCACTTTGGGCAAATACTGAAACAGGAATGGTAATGTCTTCATCGAATCCAAGTGTGCGCGGAGCAACCGGCATGAGCATCAACGGACTTTTCACGGCACTTGTTTTTTCGGTATATCCGTATGCTCCTTCATTTCCGGCAATTACCATGGTTCGGACCGATCCGGTATAAGATGGAATAGCGAAGGTGTGTGTGCGGGTTTCACCTTTTTCAATTCGGAAAGGACCGGCAAAAAGAACGACCGGTTTGAAGCGGCTGGCTTTATTTTTTGAGGGGTCAACTGGATTTGCGTCGCCGCCAATTGCGAACAATCTTTCAATTCGCCCGCCAAAGGAGCCGAGCACATCGTCGAATAAATCCCAGGTTTTTACGCCAAGCGCTTCTCGCCGATAAATGCCGGTCCAGGGATCTGGCGTCAGGAAGCCGGTTAGGTCGAGCAAACCTTCATCAACCATGGCCACCGTATAATTCATTGCTTTTCCACCTTTTTCGCTCACCGAAAAACTGATTTGTTTTTCAGGACGGAATTCTGAAGGTATTTGTAGCGCAGGTGTCAATCTCGATCCGGGATTTTCGACCGGAACAGGAATTACGCCATACATCCGGATTGGGTTGTCGTTATTTTGTTGGCCGAAAGGCTGAATTAGGCTGATATGAATATAGGCACATGGAGCCATCCCTTCAGTAGCTTTAATTTTTAGCTCATTATTCCCGACTTTGGTATCCACCCAGTATGTTTCGATCACACGGGTTCCGTTTTCGATTGCCACCAAGGCCCTTCCCTGGTCAGGGGCTGGAAAACTAACATGAATATTCTCACCAACAGTGTAATTCTTTTTATCGGCGGTGAAGGTCAGCATGGTAGCCTGATTCGATGAATGATCCTCGTAATAATAATCCGGCTTGTTGTAAACTGTTTGACTGCTGGTGTGACCTGAAGTCGATTGTACAATGACCAGGTAGCGTCCCCATTCCAATTTGTTGAAAACATTGTTCAGCCTAACCGGTGCAGTTCCAGTTTCAACTGTCTTCGTCAAAACCAGTTTAGCATTGTTGCGTGAAATATAGCTGCCAATATTCTGGTCGGATGATTCCCACCACCAGCGCCATTCCAATTTATAAACCCTTAACTCGAGCTGATCAGGAGTGGCTTCCCCGGAAGGATTTACAGAAACCAGGTTTAAGGTTGAATTCTCATCAACCTTTACGTAATTGCTGTTTTCAGAAGCTCGTGCGATGAACTGACCTGCATATTTGTTAAATGGAGAGTATTTTCTTGTGAACTGCCTGATGCTGGCATCGCCGCCCGGTTCAAAAACCCTGATCGTAAAGTCAGCATTTAACATTCCCGGTGCGTCTTTGATGGTTCCCAGCTGAAGTGGAAGAGGTAGCATTCCGTTTTCGTCGGATGGCTTGTCCAATAGCGTTTTCGTTTCGTATTTAAAAGTTTTGGTGGCATCATCGAAGCAAAACAAAGGGAAATTGCCGAACTTTGTTTGTCCTGCCTTTAGATTTAGTTCAACCACATTGCGCAATCCAGGTGCTTTTATTCCTGTGAGCCATGCAGATTCTATCCGGGCAGTCGAAAACGGATCTTCGCTCCTGATGAGTTCATCTTTGCTGGTGAAATTAATTTTGAGCCGGTTTGGTTTGATGGTTTCAATGCGCAGATATTTCGTGAATTCGGCTCCGCCAATGGAAATAACTGCTTTCCAAATCCCTGTTTCTGCGTCTGCCGAAGTTGCCATGCGGAAGGTTGCCAGGTGTTTTTTATCCAAACCTTTAATTTGTTCCTGAATGATTTGCCCTTTGGTGTTCATCAACTTGAAGAGGATCGGGTGCTTGTCAGGCAGTGGGGCATCATGGTCGTCAACAAAAGCAGATATGAAAATAGAATCGCCAGGTCTCCAAACGCCGCGTTCTGTATAGACAAATGCTTTAATTCCATCCTGAATTTTTTCGCCAGACACATCAAACTGACTTAACGACAATGCGTGTGATTCGTTCAGTTTCAGATAGGATTTTTGTTCGTTGTGAGACGCAATCAAAAGAAAAGGTTTTTCAGTTACCTGAACCGAAGAAAATCCTTGGTCTCCTGATACCCCTGAACCGATGAGCTGAAGCTGATAATTGTATACTTCGAGCTTAACTCCAGCTAGGGGCATCGCCGTTTGAAGATCGGAACAAGCCACCAGGATTTCGTTGGCCAATCCTTTTTTTGCAGTCAGACCGATGTTGCTGACCATGATATTTCGCTTTATATTCCGATCGCTGTTGTAATAAGCCTGCGAACATGGATTGTTTCGAAGTCGCCAATCATAATACCGGTTATAATAATCATTTTGCCATTTGTCTGGATCTTCCCAGTACTCCTTCTCCGTTTCCAGGGCGTTATTTGAATCGTATGTTTTCAGTGGTTCTTTATCCGGACTTTCAGTGCAGTTATAAACCGAATATGCCTTTTGCATTCCGATTTCAACCTCGTAAATGGCGCCTTTCTCAATGCTGATGTGTTTGGAGAGATCAATCGAAAATGCATTCCATTTGTTGAAATTGACAAATTCGTTGGTAACCAGATCAATGCGTTTGCTGCAAATTAGCTTGCCAACACGCTTCATATCCTCTGACTCGTTAATGGAATAGCTCTGAAGGAAATTCGGGATGTTCGATGGAAAAATCTTTACGATGCGCAGGTCTACTGCTTTCAGATTAACTGCTTCGAATGGAAAGATAACTGCACCATTATCGGGCATTATCACTCCGCGTCCGGGCAAGCGCAGTTCAGGTTTTAATGACCTAAAATCGATTTTTTGCTCAAGTGATTTCTGAAGTGTTTGTCCTCCAGTATTTCGGATATTCTTGTCAATATACAGTTTCCATTCCCCGATCAAACGATCACGAACATATATGGTGAGTTGGTTTCCTTCAACCGCTATTTCGTTTGAAGCAACGCCTTTTAGTTCCACCAGTCCTTCCAGATCCTGTTTTTGATCGATCGGATCGGAGAAAAGAAGCTTCAGTTGCTGTTCAGGTTGATGAATAATTTTGGTACTGATCAGTTTAAACTCGCTTAAAGCCGGGACCTCAATTTTTTGTTCTCCTTTTTCGCTGACATCAACAGGTTTTCCATTCCAGGAGAGTTCGACCTCCGAAGCCTTGTCTTTTCTTCGAATATCATGCACCGAAAAAAGATGCCTGTTTTCGCCGGAACGGTGTTCCCACCTAATTGCAAGATTATTTCCTTCCTGTCCGGCTTCCACAATTTTTTCAATGCTGGCATCCGGCAGTGGAACTGATGTCAGAATTTCGCCATGAAGGGTATAATGACCAGAAGATTCGGCTGTAGTGGATTTTAATCCATCCAAGCTGACAGAAAAGTTGCGTTTAAGTGTGAATGCGTTGAACCTGATCATGCTATATTTCGCCGGAACATCTATGATCTCATTCAAGAAAAATGAAATATTATACTCAGTTCCTTCCTCCAGATTTTCAGCCGGTTTATAAGTAAAAAGGCCATCCTGATAGGTACACTCCCCTTTAATTGACGGTTCGATCGCAAAGAGTTTTGCCATGTCTGTGCCTGCTGTTTTTCTCTCAAATGAAGAAGCCACCGCCTGTGTCAGTTTGATCCGGAAAGTTGAAGATACCGGAATAATTCCGCCTGAATATTCTTCTATGTAGGTGCTGAATCCAGGATCAACCTGAATGATTTGAATGTGCTGAGCGGATTTAACTGGGTGCTTACATGAATTAAAACCGTACTGGAATATGATAACCAGCATGAATTGAAAAAACACAAGCTTCTTCATATAATTAGGATTTTATATATTATTAAGTTAGGTTTTTGTACAGAGTAAAATGTAAAATTATGGAAATAAAAATTACCACGCAACTGCATAGATCACTAAAATAGACGAGTGTCCTGGGTCCCTTTGTTATCCATAAAATTGTTCGAAACCAATTGACTGAAATCCTTGCTTCGTCTCTCTGAAATGCTCCGTTTTCTTGTTCAATTCCCCTCAGAGAAGATGAATATATCCAGTTGGTGATTTTACAAATACGCGTGCAAATGTTGATTTATTGTTAATCCTAGTGGTGAGAAGCTAAAGGTTGAAGCTTTACAAGCGCCGCTTTCAAAAAGTCACCATTAGCATAAAAGCAACCCGTTTTAAAATACTCCACTTTTTATGAGTACAGGTAAAATTGACTGAGAGAATGAACTTAAAACGGTTGAAAGTAAATATTTTGTTTTTGGAGATGATGTTGTAATTATTTGCAGTAATGACCAAAGAGTTACAATATGTGTGTAACATGAACATAGATTTGTGCTTTTCTTGAAGTTGGTGAAAGGTTAATTAGTATTGAGCAAGTATAAAAATAAAAAATGTCAATCCCTGAATTACAGATGATTGACATTTTAATTTTCAATGTGACCCTGGAGAGGTCAAAATTTGAAATGAAGCAGAATGAAATAGGTTTAAAAATGTACGTTGTAAGTCATTGGAATCAAATGCTTAGCAAATATATAAATTCATTTGGATAAATTTAAATTCATTTGGTATAATCAATATATGTATGTACTTTTGAAGTACTACATACAAATTTCAAGATGAAGTACTCTGTTAAATTCTATCCGGAAATAAGGTTTGAAAAGATTGACAAAACTAAATCTGAAAAAAGAGCCGAGGATCCAGACAATTACAAAGAGATTGTAAAAAATGTCCCTGTAATGTTATCGGTCACCTACTCCCAGAAAAGAATGTTTTACTACACCGGTCAAAGCTGCGATATTAACCAATGGAAGCCAGGTAAGGAAAAGGATGAAACCGGAAAGCTGAAAAACAACCAAGTAGCACCAAAGGGACAAACCTCACAAAGTTTTAATGCGGAACTTAATAGAATTAAAACAGCCGTTGACGACCTTTTCAAGGTTTATGAAGCAACCAACGTCACGCCGACCCCGGATCAGCTACGCAATGACCTAAAAACGAAGTTAGGCAAAGAGGTAAAAAAAGAGCAGGAGCCGGAAAAGGTCGGCTTCTTTGATCGGTTTGAACAGTATATGAAGGATGCACCATTAAGTCACGGCAGAGTTAAGCACGTTGGAACCACTCGCAATAAAGTACAATCATTCAGACCAGATACGACCTTTGATAGTATCGATTCTCAATACCTTACTGATTTCAAAAATTATCTTCTGGGCGAATGTAACCTAAGCAATAATACGACGGTATGCGAAATAAGGCGATTACGGGCGTTTTTTGGATGGTCAATTAAAAAGAGATGGACGGATAACTATCCGTTTTCATCTTTTGAAATAGGCGTTGAGTCGTACGGCACCCCTATTTACATAACCATTGAGGAGAGGGACAAGCTTTACAATGCTGTTATCGTGGATAAAACCCTTGCAATTGTCCGAGATATTTTTGTATTCCAGTGCCTAATCGGGTGCCGGGTCGGTGACTTGTTGAAGCTTACGAGGGCCAATATTATTGGTGACGATCTGGAATATATCGCCGGGAAAACTAAAGACAATGAACCCCGCGTGGTGAGTATTCCGCTGTCGGGTAAGGCGAAAGCGATTTTAGCTAAATACAACTTGCCGGAAGGTAAAATATTGCCATTTCTTAACGAGCCGAACTATAACGAACATTTAAAATTACTCTTCAAACTGGATAGCGTTAAACTGACAAGAAAAGTGACGGTACCAGACCCGAAAAGCCGAATGAACGTACAAAAGTCAATAGCTGATATAGTTTCGTCACACATGGCCCGGAAGGTATTCATTGGCGGTCTGCACAAAAAGGGCGTGAAGAATGAAATCATTGCCAGCATGAGCGGACATGTTGAAAATTCTAAGGCGTTTTCCAGATATTACAAAGTTGACAAAGAGATGCAAAGAGATGCAATGAAAGAAATTGAATAATCATAAAGCAATGAGCAGCATGACACCAAAACACTATTTGGATTCGAGGAAAGAAGATATCTTGTCAAATTTAACAGGTTTATACACTGAAGCAGAGGCAAACGACATTTTGAAGGATCTTTATTTTTTTGTGGGAAAACTCAAAACTGTAAGGCGTTCTGAAACACTTACTGATGAAGCATTAAGGTTGCTCGAAGGTTATCCAGATCTGGACCGTCGATCAATTAAACACTGGTTATTAAAGGCAATACAGTACGATGATTCTTATGTTTATGCTTATACCCCTTTATCGCAAGAATCTAATTGTCGATCTATAGGCAAGGGATATCAGGTGAAAGATATTGCTTATAATGAACTGATTAGGCTAATAGAAAGCGAGGATAACGAACAAGTTGCAACGCCCAAAGATACTGGGGAAAAATACACTCCTGTAACTAATCCTGAAGAAAAGGGTGAATTAACCGATGGAAGCCAAGATAATCCGTTAGTATATGATCATAAAATACTTATTAAATTTTATTCGGAACTCAATGGTATACTTTGGAATACAACAGATCTTGAATCTTTTAAAAACTGGTTCAGAGTTGCTCCGAATGGCAAGCCAGATTTTAAGAAGGACAAGAAGACATACTTTTGTTACGCTGTTAAAAAAATTGAGAAACACATTATTAAAGACTATAAACCCAAGAACTTTGGAAATTGGATAAAACCTACCATTGACGGAAACAGTTATTCAAAACTAATAGGACAGGCTATTGAAGGCCAAAGAAATATAATTGATGAAAAATTAGACAAGTTCATTTAAACTCGCTATATGTGTTTTGGGAAATTTCCCATAAAATTACCAGATTCCCATAAAATTTTAAAAAATATATTTAAATGCGCTATAAATCAAATATATAGCGCATTAATTTTGTTTATGGGAATCCATTGAAGTTCCTATTGACCGTAGGCAATTTTGAAACATAAAATCACTTAAAAATTAGATTATGTTTCAAGTCACAGACGGAACACCTATCGCAGCCCTGACAGTCGGGCAATTCAAAGAACTATTCCATTCCACACCAACAGCGACCCCGGAAATCATTGAACCGACACCACCTCCGGAACGCAGAACCCTACACTCGATCCGTGAACTATCTGACTTTATTGGATGTAGCACTGTAACTGCACAGAAGATTAAAAATTCTGGTCGTATACCCTTCCGGCAGGTGGGAAGAAAAGTCATGTTTGACACCGCCGATGTTCTTAAGGCAATGGAACAACCCAAAAAGAAATCCCTGATCAAATGAGACATTCAAATCAGGGATTAAGTTCTTTTGGCGAAGGACTCCCCAAAGGTAGTGATGTTTTATCACTTCTCCAAAAATCCAAAACCGTACGCAAGACGATCACCTTCATCCGGCGAAGGGGCGGGCAGGCTACCGGCAATACCCGTACTGCGCACAAAGGCCGCGAGGCTTATGCGGACATCATCGCTACCATTGCTGGTCAACCAGTTGAAGTGTTATTGGGAGTGAGGAGATTGTCACCGGCAAGATTGAATTATAGCAGGTCTATCACTGCAGCTGGTGGTATCTTTCTGGTCATTACGACGGTCCGGGAATTTGAAGATTTTTATAATGAAACCTTCAAATCCACTGCACAATGAACGAAATGAAAATTAACCTCGTTGATTTTATTCAGCGCCAGATAGACAAATCCAATCAGCGAAGTCCTTACGATGCACTACAATTATCTGAACACTTCAAAAAGTTGGGCTTAATGTTTGGCCTAATAAATGAAGATGGGACCACAACCGAGGATGATCTACTTGAGGTTTCCAAGATACTGATATTCTTTAATGACATTAAGAATTATTCAAAGAGAGACCTATCTGATCAAGAAATAAAGGAGTACTTACTCCCTTATAAGATCGAGGGACGGCGATTTGTTGATATTTCCATATTTAGGTATTCAAACAACGGAATTTTGGTTGTTCCGATATCCGTCTTCTTATTTGGTGCTTTCATCACAGATGCCAGGGGAATACTTCACATAGGAACCAGGACATACCACAGCGAGGTCTTGGTTGGATGCTACAAAGATCTTGAAGGAAAATTCGCAAAATCCACTGAGGAGAAATCGCCAAGCAAAACCTATATTATACACGACTGCAATACAGGACATTACAAGATTGGCAGACTAAATAATCTATACATAAGATTTAATGATTTACGTATAGCGAATCCCAGTGTTTCCCTGATTATGTCCTGCCACGCAGACATTGAAAATAAACTCCATCAAAAATATGCAATAAAGAGGCAGACAGGAGAGTGGTTTAACCTTTCTGAATACGACCTGCTTGAAATCATGGACGAGTTTAAGGCGGTCGGCGGTGAATTTTTTAATGCAAATCTCAAAAAGTAAAGTTATGAACGAGATAAAAATCTACCAATACCAGAACAATGACGTCACATTCCAGCTCGACAATGGTGACGTAATGGTGAACCTGACCGAGATGGCAAAACCATTCGGAAAAGAGCCTCACAGTTTTTTAAGGACGAAACCAACGCGACGATTCATTGAGGCCCTAAAAGAAACCACTCCGAATATATGCGGAGTGACAACAGTAAATGGAGGCACTAATCCGGGAACCTGGGCACATCAGAAACTTGCCCTGAAGTTTGCTGGCTGGCTGGATCCCCGCTTTGAACTTTGGGTATATGATCGGATCGAAGAGCTCTTGAAGTCGGGTTACACAAAACTTGATTCAATATCAGTTAAGGACCTTGCAAAGATGCTACTTCAATCAGAGGAAGAAAAGGAATTGTTAGAGCAAAACCATCAAATCCAATCTGAGCAACTCGCCATTCAAGAGAAAATAATTCATGATCAGGAACCCCGCGTCCTGTTCTCCCAATCAGTCGAAGCCTCCAAAAGCTCAATTCTGGTTGCAGAACTGGCGAAACTATTAACCCAGAACGGGGTAGATATGGGGCAAAATCGCCTCTTTACCTGGCTCCGGGATCATGGGTACCTCGGAAACAGAGGATCCTATTATAATAAGCCAACTCAGTCAGCAATGGAAATGGGCCTATTCGATCTGAAAAAGGTGACCATCTGCCATTCAGATGGCTCTGTTCGCGTTGAAAGCACGCCAAAGGTCACCGGCAAAGGCCAGATCTACTTTATAAATAAATTTCTCAAACAACTTCAACCCGCCTAGCAATGAATCAATTGGGATATATCATGTTATTTCGAAAGATCAAGGACTGGAGGTGGTATAAGGATGGCAACACATTTAGGCTCTTCCTTCATTTGCTCTTGGAAGCATCACGAAAGCAATTCGACTTCGAATTACACAAGTTGTTACCTGGTCAGTTGATCACTGGAAGGAAGGCACTGGCAATGGATTTAGGCTTAAGCGAGCAGGAAATACGCACTTCAATAAACAAGCTAAAATCAACCAGCGAAATAACCATCAAATCAACCAACAGATTCAGTATTGTAACAATCTGTAATTGGCGTATATACCAGAGCATCGACCAATCAGACCAACCAACAAAACAACCAATAGATCAACAATCCATCAACCATCAACCAACCACATACAAGAAGTTAAGAAGTAAAGAAGATAAGAACACGGATTCCATCCCTCCTCCATTCTCTGAAATTGAAGAATATTTCGCCAATACAATTGCAAATAAAGGAAAGAACCTTGATGCGAAAATTGAGGCAGAAAAATTTGACGCTCATTACGGGTCCATCGGCTGGAAGGTCGGCAAAACCAAGATGACAGACTGGAAAAAATCCGCTTCGGGATGGATTCTTAGGGCAACAGAGGCAAAAGGCCAAAGTATACAGCCCAACGGCAAAACAATCCTTACTGAATCGCAACCATATAAACAACTTACAAGATGATAGACAATTTAGGCAAGGTTCCTCCACAGGCAATTGAGGTCGAAGAGGCTGTTCTCGGCGCTTTGATGCTGGAGAAAGATGCTTACCATACCGTTCAGGCCATTCTCAAACCTGAAAGCTTCTACAAGGAGGAGCACAAGAAGATCTTTAATGTGATCAAGGATCTGGCCTCAAAGGAGAAGCCCATCGATTTGCTGGTTGTCACACAAGCATTGAAGAACCGTGGTGAACTGGATGAAGTTGGAGGTCCTTTCTACATCACCCAGTTAACCAGCAGGGTCGCCTCTGCAGCCCACATAGAGCATCATGCACGCATCATTGCCCAAAAATTCATTCAACGGGAGTGTATCAGAATTGGATCAGACCTGATAAAAGCCTCTTTTGATGATAATGAAGACATTGAGACGATCATATCAAACCTGAAGATAAATATCAGTGAGGTAGAGGGATATTCTCTCAGTTCAAATATGGGCGGCGCTCAAGCTGAAGTATGCAGGAATGCAATCATCGAGATCGAAAAGGACTGCCAAACAGTTAAGGCCGGCAAATCGCCTGGTATACCTACGGGGTTCCGAGACCTTGATTATTCAACTGGTGGGTGGAGGAATACAAACCTGATAGTCCTGGCAGCAAGACCCGGAGTTGGGAAAACGGGTCTTGCCCTTCACTTTGCAATTAAAGCAGCAAGGGCGGGAAATTTCGTGAACTTTTATAGCCTCGAGATGAAAAAGGAGGATCTGTTCAGGATCATATTATCAGGCGAATCCGGGGTTAACCGTTCTGACATAAGGGATGGAACGCTCAAAGAATCTGACTGGATACCGATAAACAACGCTGTCACAAACCTTGAAAGCTTGCCCATTATCTGGTATGACCATGCCGGAATAACCCCCGCTCAAATCAAGGCTAATACGGCAAATAATAGGAAAAAGGGAAGGTGCGACATAGTGATCATAGATTATCTTGGTCAGGTTAAGCCTTTAGTCAAGAGGAACGTACGAGAACAGGAAGTTGCTGAAACGATCAGGATATTTAAGGAGATCGCTCTCAATGAGAATATTCCGGTTATCTGCCTATCACAATTAAACCGTGAGGTTGAGTCACGTGAAGGTAAAAGGCCGCAGCTGTCGGATTTGCGCGAGTCGGGCGCTATAGAACAGGATGCCGATTTGGTCCTGATGCCTTACCGAGAGAAGGAAGATAACTCCTTTATTATCAAAGTCGCTAAAAATCGCCGTGGGAGAATAGGGGATTTTAAAATTCTGGCGAATGATGAGATGACAGTCTTCGAGAACATGCCCAGGGAAATATCCAAAAGAGACATACCCTCAGTAAACAAGAACATTGAACCGGCCGGTAATAATCCAGACGATCGACCCTTTTAATATTTATATATTTAATTATTAATCATTTATCAATCAGTTACTTAAAAACAATCAATCATGAAAAACAAAAGTGGTTACCGTAAAGAAATCAGATTAGAGATGTTAAACAAAATGACCGACTGTGATGAGTTAGTCGACAAATTAACTGAAGAGGCTAGGTCGATCCTTGCATCGGACAACTTAAATTTCCCAAGGATCGCCGAAATCTGTCGACAAGTCAATACCGCTCTGTGCAATCGTGAGCTGCTGGGAAACCTGAGGCAGATCAAAAGGCCGAAAAGAGCTTTAGAAAATTCCAAAGCGGAGAGTACGGGATCACTCTAAAAATACAGTCTATTTTAGACCAAATTTGGTCTAAAATAGACGCTTTTTGTCTGACAATTCTCCTATGTTCGCTCCTCGGAGCGAAAGGCCAAAAAATACCACATCAAATTCGCGCTAATTTAAAAACATTACCATGCCAATAAAACCGATCAAAATAGAGAAGGATCCCAACACACCTCAATATGGTTATGATGACCCGGTTCTTGATAACGTAATGAAGGGAGCTGACATAAGAGAGCCAGTCGCTAATCCCTATCCGGATATAGTTGCCAATAATCCTGTGCCACAACCGGAACAGCCTAATATTTATGAGCAGGGCGTATATGGGGTTATAAAATCCCCAATGAAGGCATACGCTTTTGAAAAATCGTACTGGGGCATACCAGTTGGTGAACCAAAACCAGAGGACACAATCAAATTGCAAGACAAGCGGACTATTGACAGTGTCACTGGCAAGCCAATGACCGACACCAGTAGGTTCAATAATTCCGTTAGTAGAAAAACTATTACAGATATTATTCAGTCTGCACACGAAAGGGGAATAGATCCACACACTGCACTTGCCATGTCGCTTCAAGAAACCGGGATAACACCATTTAATCCATTGCATGATAATGCTCAGGATATGCACTCTTATGATGTAATGAAAAGGTACGCAGAGAAATATCCTGATGGGATTAATTCAAAGATCGTAATTGACGAAAGTATGAATAACCTTGCTGCCAAAATTGCCTACGCTAAAAAATTAGGTAAAACAAGTGAGGCTGATGTTATCCAGGGATGGAATGGATATGGGAAAATCAATAACGTGTATGGGATCCCCGGAGAGATTGATATGCACAAAAACCCCGTGTATGGTAAGCGAATCATTGATTTAAGAGACAATATCATTAAGAAAAATCCGGAAATACTCAAAATGATAGCAGATTATAAAAGAAATGGGATGGCAGAAGGTGGAATTGTCAAAGGTTCAGGAACGGCCAAGTCTGATTCTATCCCTGCCAAATTAAACCAGGGAGACTTCATAGTTCCCGCCGACAAAGCTCAGTTAGCAATGGCAATCGGAGAAAAACATTTAGGGTGGGATCGAAATCAAGAGGCAGACATGAGCGAAGGGGGCATTGATAAACACCTGAGCAATGGAGAAGTAAGGTTCACATCCGACGAGGTTCATCAATTATCAAAAAAAGGCATAGATATCAGCGATCTTGCCCAAAACGCAAAAATATCAAATAAAATGGCAACAGGTGGACAGGTTTACCCAAACCTATATCAAGATCCCAATACATACGAAGGTGACCCGATAATTCCACAACCTTCAGCGATACCGTTTGTGCACCCGGAAGACGCGACCACTGATTATTCCGCACCCGCACCAGTATCAGCACCTTTACAACAGGCACAACAAGCCTCCACTGTTCCCCAGCCATCCAATGACGAAATTAAGGCAGGCATTATAAAGCGACTTTTCGCCACCAGCGAGACAAAACCCACGATCGATCTAGAGAAACAGGCCAGGCTTCAGAAGATGGGAAAGATCAACCAGGTAGGAAGGGGAATAGGATTGTTGACTGACGCACTCTCTTTGGGATTAGGTGGACAGGTCAAGAGAAGGGGCCCTGACAATGTATCTCCGGCTATTTACCAGAGTTATCAGAACTCACTTGACAAGTTCAGGGACGATACCACCAGTTGGGGTTTAAGAAATACAGCCCAGAAACGTGCTAATATCGGAATGGAACTTGAAATCCAGTACAAAAAAGAGGCAAATCAACTGCAAAGAGACAAGATGGTGCTGGAAGACAAGATTAGACAAGCAAAAGACGCCACCGAAACTGCCCATTGGCAAATGAAGTATGACCAAACAGAACGAGAAATCAAACAGAGAGCGGAACAGCATGATAGAGACATGAATCTACGTTATCCGGGAGGGGTTAAAGCCGGGACAAATAAAGCGAACAAGCCTATCAGTTTAATGACCTCATCGGGTAAGAAATATCAACTGCCACCCGAGGAGCTTTCTTATCTGACCAACGAAGCAACCGGGAACGAAGCAATTACATCAGATCCAAAATTCTCTAAATGGTTTGATAAGGTTGAGATCACGAAACAGGTCCCTAACACAAGGTGGGGAGGCTATGACAAGACTCCGACCGGACAGTACACGTATAAGCTTAAGCCTTCCGCAGATAAGCACGCCCTGTCTCAATCAATGTTAGAGCTTTGGGAGCAAGGGAAAATTTCGCTACCTGGTAGAAAGGATCAACCCAGGAATGAAAGTGACTCCACGGTTCCGGCATGGACCCCACCGGTACCCGGAACGGTCACAGGCCCAGCAGTAGGAAGATATGCACCACAGCAACAAGCACCGGCTCCTGTTTTAAAGCCTCAGCCGGCCGGTACACCTAAAAAACAATACTCAACAGGAGGGCTCTACTAATGGAAAATTTCGATGTGAACACAGCCGATCCGGTTGTAGCAACCGAATCTACAAGCAACCTCCAACGCTTGCATGAAAATTTGAGCAAGTTAAATGGGTTTAATGTGCCTCTTGATCAGTTTGAATCTGATATGCAGGACGAAAACAACCTGAAGCGCCTACATGAAAATCTCAGCAAGAAAGACGGGTTTAACGTTCCATACGATAACTTTAAAACCGATATGTGGGGTGCACAGCCGGAAACAGAGCAGCCCGTAAATCAAGAAGTCCCGGCATCAGAGGGAGTTGGTTTTGGTGAACGAATTTCGGCGCATGGGAAGAAGGGCCTTGCAGATTTATACACATGGGTCGCTGATCTTCCTAAAACAGCGTATCGCATTGCTGCAATCCCTCAGAACGCAATTGCAACAGTTACAGGCGCAGACTGGTTAAGGGCAGACCCGGAGAAAATATCTGAATTAACCGGACTGAAGAACCCAGTATCTGAGTATTACCAGGGAGTATCTGACCAACAGCAGAAGATCATCCAGAAAGACCCTACCGCAAACGAGGGTATTGTAAATGCTTTTGCTGATGGACATTATGCAACTGGTTTCAAAAACCTGGCTGGCTCCGTTATTGAATCGGCACCATCTACCATCTTGATGATGCTCTCCGGTGCAGGAGGCCTTAAAGCCATAGAGACAGCAAAAGCATCCGGGCAATTACTTCCTTATCTTGCAGCCCAATTTAAGTCATACGCCCCTGTCACTGGTGTATTCGCAGGGAGCAAACTCAGGGAGCTTGACAAAGAAGCCCCAAACCTTCCTGAAGAAACAAAGGCATCCATCGCGCTGGGTTCTGGTTTTGTAGAACAGCTCTTCGAGCAGCAATTTGGTGCCGGTGCAGTGGGTGAAGCATTCGCAAAAATCATAAAGAACGAGGGTAAAGACAAGGCAAAAGCAATAATTGGAAATGGAATAAAAAATACATTTTCAGACCTTTTGACTAAATACCCTGCACTGTCTCCAATCGGAGAAGGCTTTGAAGAAATGGGCACCCAGATCACCCAGAACATTATTGACAAATATTCAGGGTATAAACCAGACCTTAAAGTGACGGACGGCGTCCTTGATGCTGGTCTGGCCGGTGTTACTATGGGCGGCGCCTTTGCTGGCGGTCTTACAGGGGCAAAATATCTCGTAAATAACAAGTCGCCACAGGTTACCGGCCCCGTTTCATCAGATTCAACACCTATACCTACCATCGATCCCCGTTCTCAGGCAGAGATGACAGCCAGGGAGTTTCACCAGGCAAATGCAAATCCGGAAACCGGTATAATGAAGTCAATCACAGAGAAAAAACCAGTTGGAATACCAAATGATACCCACTTCGTTTTAAGGGAATGGGATGAGCCAGGCATAGAGGAGGGCACTACGAGACACATGTACGGTGTTACAGCGCCAGACGGTTCGTTTAAGCAATTCCAGAAAGGCCCTGGTATCATCGAAAATAGCGATGCGCTCACGGAGGATCAGTATGTAAACCAGCAACTTTCCAATTTTGACCAGCAACATCCGAAAGACTTATCCAACCAAGGGGCGGACTCGGGCTCCTACCCTGTTGATCCTGCACTCAAGGCACAGATTGAGAAAGATACTGCACCTGCCTATTCTATTGATGGGAAAGAAATATCCAAAGATGAGTATTACGCTCTTGTCAATACAGCCATCAAGCTAAAAGACAAAACAGAACTGGACGGACTGAGCCACAGTAACGACCCAATTATTGATAAAGCAATTGAAAAAGCATGGCCAAAACCGCCAGTAGTTTTCAAGATCAAAGGAGTTAAAGTTGAAAGACCTGAGGCCGTTGCAAGGATAACTCATGCGAGAACCATTGAAAAACTCAATGATCTAAAGATTGAAAACATTGACCTTGATCCAGAAATCAAAGATGCTTTTGAGAAAAGGAAGACCGAACTCAGTCCGAAACCGGTAGTTAAACCCACTATCGCTCCAAAACTTACCGAAGGAGAATTTTACAACTGGATGGCTGAGAACCACAAAGATCCAGCGTTACGCCAAAAAGCAGCCGAGGCGCTTGCCAGAAACGGCGGAGACACCGATGTCACTAAACAATATGACATTTACGGAGCCAATTATCGCATGGGAGACGACTACCTAGGCCGCAATCAAGTTACAGGAAATCAAAATCAAGAAACTAAAACAGAGCCAGTTGTAACTCCTGAAAAGATTACAGGTCCTAACAGTCAACCTGCAAAGTTTACTCTGTTTGGAGAAGTAGCAACACCCCAACAGGCGCTTCTTCACATAAAATTTGCAAATGACCTGAATGACCTGAATGAGCTGCAACATGAAAATATTGAGTCCGATCCGAAAGTCAAGGCTGCTTATGATGCAGCAGTCAATGAATTTGCGCCTTCGCAAGTTGCAGAAAATGTAAATAATTCAAATTTAAATGGTGAAAATATTTCCGTAAACTCAAAGGACAACGCAATGAGGCAGTTAGTTGCAAGTCAGCAAACGCCTGAAGGTTCACAAAATTTGCAAGAATCTGAAAATAAAAATCAAAATAGTTCCCAAAATGAAGAATCTACTTCGCAACCTGGTCAAATTACAGGAGCGTCCACCGGAGAAACAATCCAAAGCAACACACAAGGACCCGCACTGGTATCAGAAGCCGGGCAATCAACCTACGGGAAAGCAAACAAGGTAGTCACAGAAAGCCATTATGAGGAGCTGAAACGCAAGTTGAGAGAAAAGCGCAATACGCTTAGTTCCGGTATAGATCCTGAACTCTTGACCATCGGTGCGCAAATGGCAGCCTATCACATCGAGGCAGGGGCCAGAAAGTTCGCGGACTTCTCCAGGCAGATGATCGCTGATATGGGTGAAAGCATCAAACCCCACCTTAAAAACCTTTATGAACAGGTGAGGCAGCATCCAGAAATGGAGCAGCATAAAACATTCATGGACGATCCGGAATCAGTCAAAGCAGCCGACATTGACCAGCTGTTAAAAAATGAGCCTGTTTCAGGCGATTTAAGCAACGGTAACAATCAGAACAGGCAAACTACCACCCAGACAGGGAACATTCCTATGAATCAATTTGTCGGGGCAAATCAGACCACTGGTGCTATCCCTCCAAGAAGCGTTAACCAGAAAGTTGAAGCAAACCTAAAAACCGCCCATGGGATCACGGGTGAGCCCCTTTTGGACAAGTTTATACGCTGGGGTCAGGAAATCAAGGAAACCTCCCAGCACTTCAAGCATATCACACAGGCTGAATTTCCTTCGATCTACAATAAGCTCCGCCTGTTTGAAGCGATCCCGGATGCGGTTAAGAAGGATGCTTATGAAAGAATCTCCGCTATTGTCAGACCGATCGTAAAGGACAAGGCCCCGTTTGAAGCATTTGAACGACACATTGTCCTGCAGGACCTATTGGCAGACGTGCGCCGGGGAATGTTCAAAGGCAAATCTCTCCCATGGGGTTATGAAAACGTTTCTGAGATTGAGCAGGATGCAAACTCTATGGCAGCGTATGTAAATAACAATTCTTTGCTGAAAGATGTCCTAAACAAGAGACAGGAGATGATGGGCCAAGTCAGGGACCAGCTGATAGAAAACGGAATCCTCTCACCTAAATCTAAAAATGACAGTTATTTTCATCACCAGGTACTTGACTACATGAACGCCCGGCAGAGGCAGGATGTTGGGGTAAGCAGCAAAGACGCGCGGTTGCATGAAAAAGGCTGGCAGCGAAGCCGTACCGGTTCAATGAAGGCTTATAACACAAATTATCTTGAATCGGAGTTCGAAGTTTTGGCACAGTCACTCGAGAAACTTGAAATGAAAAAGTCGCTGAATAAAATCGGCTCTGAGGTGAATATTATGCCACAGCTGGTAGAGAAAGCCAAAGAGGAGGGTGGAAAGTGGAGTGACCATATCCCTGAGGGTTATGTCAAGTGGTTCCCAAAGAGCGGTACCAATGCTTACAAGGCAGCTACTATCGCTGAAAGGGCAGCTCAAAATATCATGTCCTCTGTAGACCGGGAACAGGCTGAGAATATTGAGGAATTGATAGCAGAAGCCGATAAGACCATGTGGGTCATTCCTGAAAAGATTGCCCGGCAGATGGATTCCATGCGGACGCCTGAAAAGGAGATTATCCCTGTACGGATTATGCGGGCTTTTAACTCGTTCTGGAAACAGTGGATCCTCCTGAACCCCTTTAGAGTACTGAAATACAACGTGAATAATGCATCCGGAGACACAGATATTGTTATGGCTTACAACCCCGCAATCCTGAAGCCTCAATACGCTCATACAGCAATGAAGGAACTTTGGAATGATCTTAAGGGCCATGGAATGTCACCTGACATAAAAGAAGCTTTGGAGCAAGGGGTTATCACTTCGGGTTTATCTATTCAGGAAATCCCAGACATCAACAAAGAGGGGGTTTTTAAATCCTTGACGGGAGACGATAACCTTGCAATGAAGTATTGGGGGGCATCAAAGGACTACACCCAGTTCCGGGAAAATCTTCTCAGGATAGCAGCCTATAAATACTTCAAAGAACAGGTAAGCCAGGGAAAAAGTGTGTACGGGGTATCTGATAAGAAAGCCGTTGATGCTCTCACAGATACAAATGAGAAGGCCGGGAAACTTGCCAGGGAACTTCTGGGAGATTACGGTAACCTTTCCCAGGGCGGGCAGTGGCTAAGATCACACGTTTATCCGTTCTGGTCTTGGGTGGAAATTAACTCTCCAAGATATTACCGGTTGCTGAAGAATACGGCGTATGAAGGCCAGTCAACAGCCGGAACAGGGGCAAGGGTGGCCGGAGTAGCAGCGAAGAAAACAGCAACAAAAGTACTGACGACCTCAGCAAAAATGCTTCTGTTTGCCGGACTTGTTTCCTTGTGGAACTGGACCTTCTTCCCGGACGAGGATGATGAATTATCCAAGACAGGGAACAGGCAGTTAAAGCTTATCTTGGGACGCAGGGAAGACGGATCGATAATGAGCATAAGGTTTTCAGGTGCCTTTGCTGATATGTTGTCATTCGTTGGCCTTGAAGATGCACCACAGGATTTTAAGGATGTAAGAAATGGTGATGCAACGATCGGAAAGAAATTCAAAGAAGCCGGCAGCGCCTTTGCAAACAAAATAGCCCAAGGGATGATGCCCGTCGAGAAGACAGCTGCAGAGGCAGCTTTAGGAAAGTCGCTTTATCCTGACATATTCAACGCCAGGCCGATACGGGACAAGGCAGAACATGTGCTTCGTAGTTTCTCTATGGACAAGATTTACCGCTATTTGACCAAAAAGCCTCTTCGGGGAATTGCCAAAGAAGCTGAAGGGCTGATAGTCTATGACACCGACCCGGGCGAAGCAGCTTATTACACTGTAAGACAAAAGATCTATGACTTTTTGCAAAAGGAAGGCATTGAAAGTACCTCAGGCGAGCCCACGCAGAGAAGCAATGCGCTGTTCTATTACAAGCAATCCCTGAAACTTAAGAATCAAGACTTGGCAGAACATTGGTTGAATCAGTACATCAAAGAAGGAGGCACCAAACAGGGCTACAAATCAAGCTTACAGCGGGGAGTAGTTACATCACCCCTGCCAAAGAACCTTCGTGAAAAATGGTGGGACACGCTTGACGGAGAAGACAAAGAGCTGATTGACATCGCCAATGCCTGGTATGAAAAAACATACTTAAATTCAGATCTTCCAGACAAATCAAAACCCCTGCTTGATGTGCTGAAAAAAGCAGGCAGAAGGGAAAGTATAAGACCCGAGCAAAAGATAAACCCATTTAATTTCTGATTATGAAACAAATAGAGATAGAGATTTTCCAAATAGACGATGATATCAATAAACTCAAAGAAGAAATAAAGATACTTGTCAATGAGCCAGTTTTTGATACTTTCAGGATTATTGAACTCTGTAACGCAATAAACCATGGCATGACTGTAGTAATCATTCTGGGTAGGGTTGTTGAGAAAGAGAAGGTAAAAACCGTCTCTGGGTATAATTGAATTGATCGTTGAACTTTTGTATGATTGAAGGCCGCCCCAACATACCGGGACGGCCTTCTTCATAACGGAATTCCGTTCTGATGAATTATCTTCTCCTTTTATCGGCACTGTCAGGACTTTGCTAAAGAACGGAATTCCGTTATGAAGTCATTATCAGGCATTTACACAAAATCACGTGGAATTAACGGAGGAACATGGATGGAGCCTCCATTTTACCGACCCCTTTGTGTCCAGATAATTAGCGAGCGCAAATTTGCGCGCGCTAACCTTTTCCTTTTGCATCATCATAATCAACCAGCGCAAATTTGCGCCCGTTAACTTTTTCCCAGGCGGGTTCCATTGGTCGGTGTAATAGGTCAAGTTAAATTTGATTTGACCTATTTTCTCCCATGATGGCTCCATATTTCGGACTGCACTATTTTGTGCACTCGTCAGTGAGTTTGTAATTACAGACAATACGATCTTATGATCCTTTAAATCCTTGCACGATTAAATGAAACAGTACGCACGATAGGTCTTAAAAACGTACAAAGTCACGACCAGCAGGGAAAGTGTCTTAAATCGCCTTAAAAACGATAAAAAAGAAACGCCCTCACAGAATGTAGGGAGACTGACAAACCCAAATAATCAAATTGCTTTGAATTACGGCAAGGCTCCTCATAGATGTAAAGACGTTTCGATACAAGCGTAACGAGAGGTTTGGTCTCTCCCTCAAAACCTGGACTATAAGTACTACAGGAGCAGTTTGACCTAACTGCTTTTGTTTCGCTTGCATATCAAAGATAATACGGGAACATCAAAATTATTCTTCATTGTAAAACTTATCTTTGTTTTATGTAAGATCTACAAAAAGCAGATGATGAAAAAATCAACTTTACCTTTGGGTCAAGAAAACAACAAACCGATGATTTTGAAGGTACCAATGTGGATGATAAAAAAGGAAGTCTCCTTAGGGATAATAATAGAGGACGAAGTGATCTACGGGGACGGCAAAGCTCAAATGAAAGCCCGGAAGGATCTTCACAGGGCAATAGTTCAACAATTCCAAAGGCCAAAAGAAGAACGGTATTCAAGAAGTAAATAGTTTTTACTACCCAATAATCTATCGATCTATGGAAAAGAAAGTCAAATTGACAGACAAGGAGTTCAACCGGATGCTAATGTTGAAGGCAAGGAACCTGAAGCGCCTGGAAGAACTTCAGAAGAAGAACAGCCAGAAGAAGTAAGGGTGCCTATGTTTTGCTTGGCGACTTATGCAGTATACTTGGCTTATCAGCTAAGGGTGTTAACCAAAGATTATCGGATGAGGTAATTTCAAATTACCCCCTTGAAACAAAATGGGGTCATTACTAATGAGGTCATCATTGACAATATAGGAAGACAGCACAGCATTACGCCAGGATGTTGTCCAATAAACCAAACTTGTGTTCAGTCGTGTCCAATTTGTGTCCAATTTGGTACCAAAATTTCGACCCCTACAAAAAGGCATAAGAATAATATAATGTTATGCTTTTAAATATCAGCTATTTACTTGCTTGATATACCCTCTGTCGGGAATTGTCCAAACTGTCCAAAAGTCGAAAAAGAGGACTCCTTCATGAAGACGCCAGACGGAGGCAGAAAAGTAGTTAAGTATAGTATATTTCAGATAGTTAGATTGGTTTATACTCTTGGGTTAAGCAATTCCCGTAAAACCTTTTTCCATCAGTATCTAAGGGAATTAGTCTCTTGTGTTGCCCAAATAGGCGATGAATATTATATCACATTAGTAATCAGTTATTTAAATTGTGTCTAATTTGGTTGGTAGTGTGCGGATGATGGCAAATATATACCCATTTGCAGATAGGCAGATTTTAATGTTCAGTTTTTAAGTTTTGACAGTAACTTAAACAGTTATCCCTATTTTGTGCCGGATGGTAAGATATGATGGTAAAATGCCCCTTCACCAGTAACCCGACAAAGCAATTCGTAAAAAATGGGTTATCATTCCGTTACTATAACGAAAACCTGGGCAGTTTTTTAAACGTGAGTCAGGATCACGTTAACGAGTCCCTAGGTTCAACTTAGTCACTTCGCGTTCAAACAGATTTCGGACAGCCGAATTTTCGGCAGTCGTCAGCGGTAGGGGAGTCGTGTTTCACTACACCCCCTGGGCTGCAGTTTATAGGAATGAAAAAAGCCGGAGGATATCCGGCTTTACAATTTATACTGTCATTCGATTAATTCCTGTTACTCCTAAAGGCAACTACTAAACATTCTTTACTTTTCCGGCCTTTCCGGAAGTAGTCAAGGAATTCCTTTTGTAGTTGAGCATAATCGTCCAAAGATTTGCGGTAGTCCTTACTTAACCTGTTGTTATCTTCCCTTAATCTCAGAATTTCGGCGCTCAATTCATCGCACCTGCGACATGATTCCTTTTTCTGGTTCATGGTTTAAGGGTTTTGGGATTGAATATAAATCTCTTTTTCGATTAAACCAATCGCTTGATTATTGTGATGTGCATAATATTCCGAAAGGTTTGTAATAAATTCTTTGAGGCATGTAATTTCCAATACTGTATTCTGCGCGAACTCTTTGTTTAGGCCGCGACTGTGAATTGCCCAAACGTCTAATAATCTGTCAATAGCCTTCAAGTTATCAAAGACGCCTACCTGATCAAAGTATTCATTTACAATAGCAAGGATCTGCTCGTCATTACGCTGACGTTCATCATTTAGGATCTTGGCAATGATAACCGGATCAATTTTGCCGGTTCTGAGTTCTTTCTTCCCTTCTACGATGGTGATGGTAGTTTCTAACATGGCAGTTTCCTTTCCGCTCTTTCGTTTTCCTGATTCGGCACATGTTTCAGAAGAAGCCTTTCTTTCCGGTACTGCTCCATTTGTAATAGGGCATCCGATAGAATACGGTAAGAGTAGAAAACGCATTCTTTATACTTTTTCGCGTATTTCTTGCGTGATAGGAAGGCGCACATTAACTCGTGTAGGTCTTCCCCAATTGGAATGGCACCCCATTCGTTAATTTTCTCTACGATTGATTCAGCCGTGATTGGCTCAGGTGCGCTGTTTGCGCTGGTGTCTTTTGTGTCTCGCATAACAATAAGATTGAATTGATTAATAAATAGAAGCAGGTCACTGCGAGACACAACAAAGCAATGCTCTGTAGAGACTTCGGGACTTTCACCCGTATGCCTGCCAATTTCTTCAGTCTAAATTTTGGAATTGTGAGCATTTTGATTTACTTTTATTGTGTTCTCGCACTACAAATCTCAGAATAATATTTTGAATTATTATCATGATCGGGAAGAAATTTTCAAAATTTTTTCGTTGACATTTGTAATCACGCCTTTGTTTATTACCTTAGATGCAGATAATTAGCAACTAAAACAAATGTAATGAGCTTCCAGTACCCGATAATCATCGAGGACGAGCCTCATCTATGCCGGTTGATCCGGCAGATAGCCAAAGAGGTAGCCAAAGAACTACCAGGCAAAGAACCTCCCCTCATGACTAAGCAAGACTGTTACAACGAGGTAGGCAGAAGAATGACAGATGAAGCCATTGCTTCCGGCGCACTGAAGTTGAGTGCGGTGCAAGGAAGAGTAAAAATCAAGAGAATCGATTTTATCAACTGGATCAACAATGAAAACCCGAAGAGAAGATAGCCGGGAACAAGGTTGCGGAGATAAAAGCCAAACCACTAATCATGGGCATTTTTGGGATTCAATAAGAAGCATAATTCTCGCGGCTCAAAATTCAGCCACCAGATTTAACCCCTGATAGTATCCATCACAACAACCGAAATTTGTTATATTTGAGTGATCCTGTAAATTAATGGCCATATCTTAATCTTGCAGGCCATTTATAAGACAAACTGAAGCCGTCCTAATGTAGAAGACTTTATGGCAGTGATAACTAAATCAACGATATTATGAATTTAGATAAATATATCCGGCCAAAAAACAGGTATGCACCTATACTTGACTTGCAAAATGAGATTAAGCGACTGGGAGGTGCTGTGGACCTTACCGATGATCTTTATGAAATGCTCAGGAATCAAAACACTGATAAAAATAGGTATGAAAATATTAATCCAAACATAAGTAATAACGTAAAATGGTGCTATAAGTTATTAGTTGATAAAAACTTAGAAATTAGGGGATTATTTAACAGAAAAGTAATTTGGTACTTAAAATCATTTTTAGCCGATGGATCTTACGAGTGGTCTATTTCACATACAATACCAGTAAAGGAATTGATAGACTCACAAATAGCAAAAAAGAAAATTCCAAACGAATACCATCTTGTAAGAAACTATGATTCAATAAGTGAAAACCAGGTTTTAGTTAAACTCCCTGACATGGATTTGCTTATTACAATCTCAAGAGAATTTAATGAAGTAGCACGATTAGTAAACTCATCATCTCTGAGAGGTGTTAAATTTCCGGATTTAAAACCTACGTTCCAAAACGGAAATAAAATGGACAATCAACTTGGGAGGAGCATTGTAAAGGCCGCCTGGATCATTGGCGTGGCCATGGTGTTATCAATGTGCATTTATTATTTTTCTCAGCCAGCTTACACTTCACCCGGGGGAGATTGGTATATAAAACAAAGCAACGGGAAAGTATTTCTTGCTCCTAAGCAATTCAAAGACCAATTAAAATAATATACCCACAAATGGGAGATATGAGATAGCTCAGGGTGGTATTAAAAGAGGGCACGAAAACAGGCTATTTGTATGTGATTTTGTATGTATGAATAAAAATACCGCTAATAATCAATTGATTACAGCGGTATTTGTGACCCAGCTGGTACGAAACTCGAACCATCTTCTGGAAGATTTAAAGCTATTGAATGATGTTTTGGCGGCATAGCATTTAGAAAACAACATGCTGGGAAAGAAATACAGCATACCTAAAGTTTCTTTAATTTCTTGTGTGATTAAATCTAGTAAATCGTAAAGATAACATCATTAAAGGAATTCAATGACAGTTCAGACACAAATCCAAAACCAGAAACACGAACAAAAAAAGGCCGAAGCCTTTTTTTTAAAGTAATCCTTCATCGGCAAATGACAGATAGGATTCTGAAGTAATGATCAGATGATCCAATACGGGAATATCGAGAACTTTACCGGCTTCGCGGATATTCTTGGTTAGATTTTTGTCTGCCTCACTGGGTTGCAGGTTCCCCGACGGATGGTTGTGGCTTAAAATTATAGAACAGCTGTTCGATTTCAAAGCTGCCTGCATGATAATCTTCACATCGGCAACAGTTCCGGAAACTCCACCCACCGAAATCTGGCAGTATCCCAATACTTTGTTATTCCGGTTCAGGCAAAGGATGTAAAAATATTCCCGGTAATCGAGACTTGGGAAAACATCCTTTAAAATTCCATAAGCATCTCCTGACTTTACCACTTTGGGCAATTCGGATGCTTTGTACTTTGGGTTATAACTAATTTCGATTTCGGCCAAAGTTGAGTTTAACAGTTCGCGTGAAGTAAATAAATCTTTTTGCATTGTTTTGTACCACTGCCCTGTGGATTTTTGTAGGCTGGCTCTCCAATTAATTTTGAGCCAATTGCACATTGAGCAGACCGGATTCTTGTCAAGGGCGAATGTCATATTTTCCAACCCATTTCGAGAGACTCAGGAATAGGTTGGAAAATATGAACTAGCACGGAGTGTGGCTTCGACCACTTCGACAAATTTAGTGAACGTCGCTCCCTGAGCCGCAAAGCGTGTCGAAGGGAGTACTCATATCGAAGTGATTGATGCCACCCTTGACTTTTCCGGAATGCGTAAATAACTTCGGGGCAAAATTGAGTGAGAGTAGAATCTCTCTGTTTGGAAACTTTAAGTATTAAAAAATGGGAAGCTAATAGTGACAGTTTAACGACAATCTCTTTATCGGTAAACTGTTCGGCAAACTGGAGCATCCTGCGTAGATTTTTCTCTTCAAAATTTCTACCGTATTTCTCGGTTAATTCTCGCGACAGCGTAACAGTCAATTTGCTTACTGTAATCTACCTGCTCATTTGTGCCTAAGAATGCCCAATTAATTTACCTGTTTTTACCATTATGGAACGCCCTCTTGTATACAATTCGGACATTTCCTGAACAATTACAATACTGGCAATTGGCGGCCAATACGGCCAATTAGGGGCCAATTATCTTTTTAGTCCATATCTGCTTCTACTTCCTTTAGAACCTGACTGAATTATTACTTCTTTATCGTTAAATATCGCAATTCTTCAGTAGTTTATGTTAAAATGAACAAGTGATGTGTCCTGCACAAAAACTGCAACGCAACCTGGGGGTTTTCAGATTTCCTATAATTTCTCTATCAAACTTGCTTTTACTAATTCAAAAGCCTCTTGCGGATTGTAAATTTCATTTCTTCTAAGCAATGATTTGGTATCGCCTAAAAATTCTTTATCCACAATCTTTGCTTCCATATTCAGCAAAAATTCCTTTTGTGTGGGCGGCTTATCAACCACAAAATCCATGTATTCCCGGTAGCACTTTATGATATTACCGGAGTTAACATCCTTATTATTCAACGCCTTATATAAATCGAATAAATCACGCCCCTTGCGGCGTTGATACAAAGCCCGTAGTTTGGTTCCAAGCAGTTCGTCAAGTTGGTAAGTCGTGATTTGGCAAGTGCCGGAATGCCATCGGCTATTGATTGTAAATTCTTTCTTTGTCAATCCAAAAACGCTGAAATGTTCCCTGCAATTGGTTTCAACCTTTAACCGTATCGGAAGTACAGGTGCAATTTCAGAATTAAATCGGAAAACCAAGGTGTTGTTGTTCGTCTTTTGCTTCACTACCGGCTTTCCTAACCACGAAAGGATTTCGCTCAACCGAACGATTGTATCTTTAATAGGCTCTGCTTTTATCTGAACCAGATCTATATCTTCCGAATACCGGGATTGCGGGTGCAAATATAACTTATGCAAGGCTGTGCCACCCCTAAACGCTAAGTGGGATGCGAGGTATTCATCGTTGAATATTTCCACCAACGCACGGCAAATTATCAAATCCTGCTCAACCTGCTCATTACTGTTCCACGGAACGGTACTTGTCCATTCCAATATTGCTGATTCCGGTATCATTCGTCTATTTCAATTTCTTCGTTAATAATTATTTTCCATTTGGAATCCACTTCGTATCCTTCTGTCTTATTCCCGGTTTTCAACGGAATCTTTTGAAACGTACATCCGTTTTCTTTAGCTTTTGCAAATAGTTTATCCGCAAGGTCACTTTGCCCGAGAACTAGTTCAAGCAAAAAACCAAGCCGTTGAATAGTAGAAACTGAAACATTTTCAAAGAATGTTTTATCCAAGGTATCAATGTTCAATGATTCCGACAATTCGTTCAAAATAGTTGAAGCCCGGTTCAACCCCCCGACCTCCTTTTGGTATGTAATCAAATCGGCAGCTGTCAATTCGGGTGAAGATACCTGAACATAGCCTGTTTCTGTTTTGAAAGATTGTAGCAGACTCGGAATTTCTTTTCGGCTAACAAAATTAATCCGGATTCCTTTCTTTGTTGTGTCCCGCAGTGCAGGGGGTGTGCTTAACACCAAAAAGTCTTGTGGCTGCTGATGGGCTGCACCGTAAAATGATGCAGCATTTAGCAATCCGACATAGTAAGAACGCTTGAGATACTTCATCAAATCGTCAATGTACAAAACCGGCGGAACAATTTTACGGGAGGCATACTTCAATGGAACGATGACGTAAAAACCTTTCCAAACGGAAACAATATCGCCTTTGGTCGCCAAACGATTGAGCGCATTTCTTATTGCCGGTTCTGTTAAAGCCGGAAACCGGTTTCCGGCCTCTTCGCGGGAGAACGTTATCCGGCCTTGTTTTTGAAGGTCTTTAATCCAATCTTTAATCCAATATGAGTTATTTTCTTTCATTTTTCATTCATATTTTATTTGCGAAAATACACAATTTTAGGTGAGTTTCGCAAATGAAATATGATTTTTCTTTATCTGAAATTAATATTTTCGTGTCAAAACAGTCGTCTTGAATCCAATTATTTGTATATTGATCGGACGGAATCAGTTTGCATATGCCGTTTTATGCGGTTTTTTATTACCTTTTGAGCAAAGATCGACCTCAATTATTTAGGTTTATCTTTGCATAAAAGGTAAAAATTTGATCAAATTCGGATTTAATATAAAAATCGATAGTCAGTGGAAGATGAAATTCTTTGACTATGGAAATTTATAGTCAAAGATGTTTCATGTTTTCCTCACTATCAAATGATTCAGCCCCGGATCGTTCAGCATTCGTTCCATTTCCGACTGGATAATATCCTGCACATCCTGTTTTATCTGCAGGTAGTTGCGTTGCACCATGGTATTGTCCAGCTTGCGGATGACCTGAATATCCTTGTAACCGTCCTGTTCTTTCTTTAAGGCTTCATGGTCATTCAATATCTCGCAATGGAAAGTTTTCAGGTCAATTTTACAATCCGGATCGTCAGCTACCATACCCACAAACTCCCCGGAACTAAGTGCAGAAATTTTAGAGGGTGGTACAGCAGATTCCAATTGTTTGGATCGGCTGATAGAAGTATCGGTGCTGTTAATGGAAAGACTTTCTCGGTCCTGCATAATCTTGCCAAAGCGTTCCGATAATTGCTTGGCTGTGTCACCGGTTACCTGACCGCTAACGATATTGCCGGTAATGTTCATAATCACATCAGCCTGTTCCCGTCCATAGTCTTTTCGAAGTTGGCTGAAATCCTGAATACCCAGGCAGGTAGCCACCTTGTTACCTCTTGCCGTGGCGATCAGACTATCCATATTATTCAGGTAAATGGTCGGAAACTCATCAAAAATAAGGCTGCTCTTTTGTTTACCTTTCTTGTTCACCAGCTTCACCAAACGGGTTACATACAGAGATAATACTGCCCCATAAATTTGTATTTTTTGCGGGTTATTGCCCATGCAGACAATCTTCGGGTCATCAGGATTGTTGATGTCAAGCGTAAAGTCGTTACCGGATAAAACGTAGTACAATTGCGGTGAAGAAAGCCTGGCCATGGCCACTTTGGCGGAGGCAATCTGGCCTTCCAATTGCTCCATCACATCATTCAGGTAGGCGTTCACAAAAGGATTGATCAGTACCTCAATCTCTTTCTCCGTCCTGAACAAAGTAAACAAGCTGTCATAGTCCACCTGCATTAGCTCAATGACGTGTGGCAGAGTGCAAAATTCGCCGTCCTTATACTTACTTAAGTACCATATCACCGCCGTCAGAAAATTGATAGGCGATTCGACAAAGAAGTCTCCTTGACGTTTGATCCATTCCCGGTTCAATCCCATCAGTATGGTACGCGCAGATTCAGCCGCATCGGTAATGTCGGTCATGGCCGAAGGTTCCAGTGGATTACAACGGTGGCTTCGGGTCAGGTCATCAAAATTGATGACATAAAATTCAGGCGGCCTGGGATACCTATGCCTGTTTTTCAGCCATGTATTGTAGGCAATTCTGGAAAGATCATCAAACTTAAAATCGTACACGAACATGGTAAAGCCTTTACGGATATGTTGTGTAATGATGTGGCGTATCACGAAGTAAGATTACCGGAACCGGGCGTTCCCAATACCATCACCCCCCGGAAAGGATTAATAATGTTGATCCAACTATCTCGCATCTTATCCTTAAGCTGGTAACGGGCAGGAAGGTTAATGGAATATTCATTCTCCAGCAGGCGCTCTTCCTGTGGAAACGTCTCGTTCTCCCGGTTAAAAATATCCTTATTGTTGAGCCTGTTCCTGATAATCCTCGATAACAATGTACCGCCTGATAGCAAGAGCAAAAAGCCAATAGAAGTAATGCCGATATACACCATTGCCAGTTCCGTTGTTTTTATTTTCACCAGCAAGGCCAGGTAACTTGTAAAGTAAATCAGCAATCCGGTGATGATATATGCAAACGCGGTTTTGCGGTTCAGCTTTTCGTCTTTCCTGCCTCTTGCACCCAACAGGGAGATAAACAGAAAGCCCAAAGCGATGAGCTTGGATTTATGAAAGTTCCCAAACAATCCCGTTCTGTAAATATTGCCCAATAAGCGGTCACTGAGTGCACTGCTCAATCCCCACTCCTGGAAGGCAGCGTAACAGTAATAATAAAAATGGATCACTAAAATCAAAATACTGATCAGCCTGGTCATATCCAGGATTTTCCTCATCGCCTGTTCGTTCTCCCCGGTCTGCATTGCCATAGCTTTAAGATTTTATGGATTGTTATGGATTGTTATTCAAGTCCTTTCTTTTCCTTTTTTTCTTCTTCTTTTTCAACTGGTACGGCAGGTAATTTGATGTCTGCTCCGTTTGCATCAGGGTATCCAGTATGTTTTCAATTTCTTTGAAAGGTGCATGAATCTGCATGGCGTTTTGATACGCATTGGTTTCTGCCTCAACGGCGTTAGATTGAGGCTGTATCCCAATCGGTTTCTGATCTGAATGCGGAGGCAACTTCTGCTCAGGAACTGTTTTTTGTTGGCAACGTTCCTGGATGGCTTTTGCACTGTACTGTTTGCCCAATACACTCCCGTTGAATACGCATTTGGTCTGGTGGTCAACATAGGTGATGCCGTAAATCAAACCTGTATCATTTTGGCGCAGGGCGACATGAATACCCTGTTTTTCCAATGTGTTTATCAAATCCTGAAGTGTTACCTTTTCCCCCGTTAAGAACCTATCAATGGTGTTCTTAATCCGCGCCATGTACGGCATCCGCTTCGCTTCATTTTCTTTAAACTTCTCTTCCAAAAATTTAAGGGATGGTTTGTTGTAAAACATGCTTGCCTTGATAGGTACACCAATTGGATTTCCTCCAGCATCCAGTATCCGGTACAGCAAACCGTTGTGCTGGTAAACCCTCGAATTTTCACTACCCCGCTCTGCAATTACATTGTATTGTTTGAGCACAGCATTCAGTTCAGGAAGGCTGGTATAACGGTATTGGTTCAGTACCGCTTCCAATACATTTTGTATGGCGATTTTGGTCTGAGATTTACCGTACAATGCCTTTGAAACTGATACCGATTTTAGTTGGTATTGTTCCTGTTTTTTTTGCGCTTCAGCATTGACCAGGCCGAACTCTTTTTCGATGGCTTTCCTTGCCTGTTCGGATTGGTTGCGGCCTATGTTATTCATGTCGATCCGGCTACCGTCCGGACGCACTTTTATGGAGACAATATGGATATGGGGGTGCCCTGCATCGTGATGTTGGTAAACCAGATATGGTTGTTTTCCGAACCCTATTTTTTCCACGTATGTATCTGCAATAGTCAGTAACTTTTCTTTGGAAAAATGGCTTTCGGAAGCATGAAAATTCAGGGAAATATGTACGCTGTTGCGCTTTACATTTTCGTTCAGTTCCAACTGTTTCAACAAACGGTTCAGCTTCATTGAAAGGCTCATTTTATCAGGGTCAACGGGATAATTCCCGGACCCGATGCACTCCGCCACGCCTTCCTTTACCTTGTTCTCATTGTAGTTTAAAATGCGGTGAATGGAGTGCCCTGTCTTAATTACTGTAACCATGATTCTGCTATTTTTTGAACATGCTTTTTGATCTCGTCCACCTTGTTGAAGAGTGTCTTTTTCTCAACTTCATAAGCGATCAGCCAGCTTCTGAACTCGGCAATCTGGTTAAGCGTATGCAGTCGTTTTACCGCTTGGTTGAAGTTGTTCCCGATGTGGTTCAGCTCATTTCTAAGCAGTACCATTTCTACCATGAAGTCATCCAGGGATTGGTTCCGGTAGTAACTGGTAACCGGCTTCTCAAAAAGGTTACGACGCACATAATCACTTAGCTTCCGGCAGGTGCTCGCCTTCCATTTTTGTTCAATTTTCGCATACTCCCCGGGTGTCAAGCGCAGCCCGATGATACGTGTCCTGTTTGAATTTTCTCTTCCCATCACAGCTCATTTAAACATTTTCAAACTCATTTGATCGTATCAGTGTCCCCCGCCCACGAGTTCCGAGTGTGGGGCGGCAAGATTCGGTTGTTTAACAACCGGACATCTTGCCGATTGCAGGAACGTGGCAATCTTCCAGCCTTTTAAAAGACTTCAGAACCTTGTAACCTACTTTTTCAGCTATCTTAAAACAGTTTGTCTAGTCTTGCATTATATTCCAGTATCTGCCACGCTTTATCTTAATTTGTGCCTTATTTGCCTTTCCTGAGTCTTGTCAAACTTTACCATCCAATCATTAAGGTCTTTATGGTTTTTGTACAGCTTGCTTTCATCTGTTTATAATCTTGTTTTTTAATGGACAGATGGAACTCCCAATCCGCCAGCTGGCGGATCCTCCTGTGTGTGAAAGATTTTCTCATGGTCGTTTCATCGGTATATTTATTACTCATTGAAAGTGCACGCTGGCTGTGATTTTGTCCGGCAGTGTCCCTGTCCAGGTAAAGCCGGATTGCCTGGTGTTGTTCCATAAAAAGGCGTGCTCTTTCAAAGAAGGAAACCGAGTTTAAAACCACAAAATCCAGACTGTTTTCAGGAAGGTTTTTGTGGAGAGCTTTGAAGGATAAAAAGTCTGTAAAACCTTCAAATACGATAGCTTCATTGGAACCATTTTTAAAGGTGGTAATATCCTTTGGCGAACTACTCCCCTTGAAATAAGGATTGCGAATCTCAAAGCCACCGGAATCGTTTTTAAAACCGATGCCATAGTAAGTTTTATCGTTCAGTTCATAACGGACTTCCTGGCAGTATTTTTCGGCTATCTCAATGGGGATATGCCTTTGTTCCAGATAACGTAATAAGGCATATGAAGTGAGTGCAAAATCCACCAAAACTTTAATCTTAGGTTCCGGTTCATTTGTATTTTTCAAAGGCTGAACAAACGGCTTTTGAAGGGAAAAATTACCACTTAGTTTATCGAGCAATTCGCCAAAAGTACAGTGATGATATTCAATGCCGAAATCAATCAGGTTACCACCTCTGCCCAGGCCATGGTCGTACCACCGGTTAAGGTTCCTGCTAACCTTAAAGGAAGGTGTTTTTTCTTCCCGGAGCGGGGACAAATACCAAAAATCGTTATTCCTGATTTTTAAAGGTTCATGACCTAATCTGGACAGGTAGTCCACCATGTCAACTTCTTTGGCTTCGCTGAGTGAAAGCCCCTGTTTCCTGAATTCCATAACCGCGCATTTTCAAGTTCACTATTCAGTTTTAATGATGCGAAGGTAAACAAGCAGTATGGGTTTTACCTATCCTCACCATATTTTGACGGGGATGGTTTGAAAACGGCTCACTACTTTTATAGCGTAGATTTTGATTAATTTAAAACGTATGATTATGATGACAACAAATGATGTGGCCAAGGTTTATGATACCATTTTGAGTATCCCCGGCATGAATGAAACAGTGAAGATTGATTTGAAGATCTCACGTAAAAATGTGTTGCTGCTGAATAGCGTTATTGAGCGGGGACTAACGGTAAAGGATGACGATAAATCATCCAGCCTGCTCAACAGTGTTTCCGAAGAAAGTTTGAAGGAATTGAAGGCGTTTGCCAGCGACTGCTTACAAAAAGCCGGGCTTATCGAATTAAGCGAAAAGCTGAATATGCTGGGCAACGGTAAATGATGAAAAGTACGATACCCGTTCAGTTTGTTACCCAGCCGTCTTCGGCTCTTATATTTTGGACCCCATTTCGCGGCAGCCATTTTATGAAATCATCCTCGTTTCCCGAAGTATATTTTAGTATACATCAAATGGGATAAAACGGTGTCCCAATTGAAACAGCATCAAGAATGCCGGGACACACTTCCCTCAAAGCCACTCAGATCGCCTCACTAATTGTATTTTAAGATTGCATGTGATGTGGAAATGGTTTGAGCAAAATTGGAAGAAACTACGTAAGGAATAGGTTGATTTTTTTATAGTTTTGTAATTTGTAATGTTGCAATTATTTCGTATGGCTGAAAATGATAATCAACTCTTAAACAAAATTAAAGCCGGGGATTATAATGCTTTCGGTTTTTTATTTAATAGGTATTATGGACTGTTGTGTAACTATGCCTTAAGATTTGTTAGAGATGATTTTATTTCTGAGGATATTGTTCAGGAGGTTTTTGTTAAAATATGGGAAAGTCGAGCAAAATTAAAAATAATAGGGTCAGTAAAATCTTATCTGTATATTGCTGTAAAGAACAAAAGCATTAATAAATTACAATCGGAAGCAGTCCGCCAAAAATATACCAGCAATTTCTTTAGTTATCAAAGCAAAGAAGTGTCGCAAACAGAACTAGAGCAGGAAGAATTCAGAAACCATCTGTTTAATTGCATTCAAAAACTTCCTCCTCGTTGCCATGATGTATTTACCAAAAGCCGATTCAATGAAATGAAGCAGGAACAAATTGCTCAGAAAATGGATATTTCATTAAAAACGGTAAAGGCTCAGATTGGTAAGGCACTTCGGTTTATTCAAAGTTGCCTGAAAATCCAATATCCTGAGTTTATTTAATTTCTTATTATTGTTGTCCGGCAATACAATTTCAAATTGATAATAAGCGTTTCAATTGTGCCTTAATAATTCCGCTTACCGGGTTCTAAATTTTCATCGTTTGGCTCTTCTATTCCTACAAATATTCAGTTTCTGAAAAGACTGATAATCAGATAATTTTTTTATTTTTTTCTGGTTGAGTACGACCTTTCCCTTTTAGCACTGTCATAAGGGGAAAGAATTAGTTTTATGAAGAACATGGACGAAATCATTTATGCTGTTCTAACCGGTTCTGCAACAGAAGAGGAAAAGATCCTGTTTCATGAATTAATGGATCAAAAGGAGAACCTGCAGTTGTTTAATCAGTTTAAAAAAATATGGGAAGAAGCCGCAGAAGTAAAATATTACAAAGAGTATAATACGAAACGGGCTTTTTATGAGCTTTCAAAAAAGGTTGAAGCGAATAAGAAACAGAAAAGAAGACTAATTCGATGGACTGTTTCCGGTATTGCAGCAAGCATTCTGTTCCTGCTGGGACTATTTGGATTAATGGGCTTTCCGGATTTCAAACTACATCATTCATTAGTATTATTTAAGACTGAAATGGGGAATCGTTCGACCTTAATTCTGCCTGACAGCAGTAAGGTTTGGCTTGATTCACAATCGCAAATAAGTTTTAATAATGACTTTGGCAAGTCAAACAGAAATATTTCACTAGTTGGGGAAGGCTATTTTGAGGTCAAGCATAGTGATAAGCCCTTCATTGTTGATGTAAAAGATTTTAAAATTAAAGTTTACGGGACAAAGTTTAATGTTTCGGCATATCCGGACGACAACTCTATTCAGACATGCCTTGAATCGGGGCAAATCAGTATTAACCAGGAAGGGAAGAAAGAATTGATTGTTATACCGGGACAGTTAATCTCATATGAAAAAAATACAGCAACTTTCAAAACTAGGATGGTTGATCCTGAAAAATATTTGGCATGGAGATCGAATAAGATGTACATGCAAAACGAATCAATGAACGAGCTATCCAAAAAGCTGCAACGGAAATATAATGTTGTGATTTCTTTTGTTCCTGAAAGCCTGGGAGAAAAAGTTCATTATTCAGGGATTTTTACCAATGAAGATATTACAGAAGTATTAGACGCAATTTCGATTGCAAGTGGATTAAAATATTCGAAAAAGGACAACGAATATATAATTGAGAAAAAATAAAAAAATACCGTCAGGTCTCTCACCACCTGACGGTAAAATCAAGCTAATGCATAGCATTAGAATTTAGTAACTTAAAGTATTACAAAACTATGAAAAAAAAATTGAAAATTGGAGGATGTATAAGCCCTCCATTAAAAAAAGTATTAATGATTATGAAACTGACTGCCGCATTAATTTTTGTTTTGACATTTCAGGTGACTGCCAGTGTTTATTCACAGCAGACCAAATTGTCTTTGGACTTGAAAGATGTAACTATTCGTTCGGTTTTGCAAACCATTGAAGATCAAACCAAATTTAAATTTCTATTGCAGAATGAACTCATTGACATTGAAAGAAGAGTCGATATCCATGTCAATGATGAGGCTATCAGCAGCGTTTTGGATAAGATTTTTAGCGATCAGAGTATTAGTTACATCATAACGAATAAGAATCTGATTATCATTAATCCGATACATAATTCCTCTGAGCTTAATGTTGAACAGCAGCAAAAATCCATCTCCGGCAAAGTCTCCGACTCCTCCGGCTCCCCGCTTCCCGGAGTTACAGTGGCTGTTAAAGGCACAACTAACGGCACGATCACCGATACCAACGGGAACTATTCCTTATTGAATCTCCCAGCGAATACAACTTTGCAGTTTTCTTTTATTGGGATGAAAAGCCAGGAAATTGTGGCAGGAAGCAAAACAATTATAAATATGGTCCTTTCAGAGGAGACCATTGGGATAGAAGAGGTGGTCGCCGTTGGATATGGAACACAGAAAAAAATAAACCTGACAGGCGCCGTATCATATGTAGATTCTAAGGTACTGGAGAGCAGGCCAATCACTAACCTTGGACAAGGTCTCCAGGGTATTACACCAAACCTTAATATCACTCAGTATAATGGAGCCCCTGGTCAAGGCGCCTCATTTAATATTCGCGGTAATACTTCAATTAATGGTGGAAGTCCGTTAATATTGGTAAATGGCATCCCTATAGATCCTAACCTGCTTAATCCGAGCGATATAGCCAGTGTTACTGTTTTGAAAGATGCAGCTTCCGCCGCAATTTATGGTGCGCGGGCAGCTTACGGGGTGATTCTGATTACGACCAAAGGCGGGAAAAAGAACGACAAACCAGTGGTTTCTTTGTCTATGAATTATTCAATGAATTCACCCGTTGTTAAATTCGAAATGATGGATGCTGTGGAACGCATGAATTATATGAATGAGGGTAGTATCCGTGCAACCGGCAGGCCTTGGGAGCAATTTGACAAATATTATGCTGAAAAAATAATTGCCCATTATAATGACCCTTCCCAACCCGAAACCTTTCAACATCCAAATGAGTCTCCCAATGAATATGCTTTTAGTGCTAATACCAATTGGCCAAGGGAATTGTTGAGAAACAGTTTTCCAATGCAACAATATACTGCCAGTGTATCAGGGGGTTCCGACAAATTCGATTATTATACATCCTTTTCTTATTTCAACCAAAAAGGTATGGCAAGACATTTCGATGAGAATTACGATCGTTACAATTTTATGACGAATCTAAACTATAATATCACCAAATGGTTTACCGTAGGTGCTAAGATTTCTGTCAACAACAGTAGCAAAAGATACCCTATTAATACAAGTATTGGTGAAAATGCCATAGGTTTTTACAGATATCAATGGGCAAATTGGCCTGTTTATCTTCCCGATGGCCACTATGCAACACTTGGCTCTGTTCCAAACCAGGTTCAGCAGCAGGAAGAAGGGGGCTACAATGCGTACAGTATTAGCGATTCATGGTTGACAGGCCTTGTCAAACTTACGCCTGTTAAAAATATGACATTTAACATGGATTATTCGTCTAATGTTTATAACAGAAATGACTTGTCTTACAAAAGACTACTTCCTATGTACAATAGATTGGGCTTAGCTGGATATTTCCCGTTTACTAATCCCAGTTCAGTAACCAGGACTAATACCAATAACAGATACTACGTCTTTAATGCATATGCCGATTATGAAAATACATTTAGCAAAAGGCATTATGTTAAGGCGATGGCAGGGTTCAACCAGGAAAATACTTCGAATAGCCAGTTTTGGGCATTGCGCCAGAAATTAATTGTCGAAACGATACCCTATATGGGTTTAGCAACCGGTGATCGGTTTGCTTCCGATGGTGCATCGGAGACTGCTGTGAGGGGTGCATTTGCCCGTTTGAACTACAGTTTTGCCGACCGGTACCTGGTTGAGTTTAATGGCCGTTACGATGGCACTTCAAAATTCTCTAAAAAGGATCGTTTTGCATTTTTCCCATCAGGATCATTGGCATGGAGAGTAGATAACGAGGCATTCTTTACAGGCTTGAAAAATTCAATTAACATATTGAAATTAAGGGGCTCTTATGGTAGTCTGGGAAATCAGAATGTTTCAGGTAATTATCCATATATTGCAACATCTGGTGCAGTAGCAGCCAATTACCTTATTAATGGAGATATACCTATGACGGTTTTAGCTCCTGGCTTGGTAAGCGCTACTTTGACATGGGAGACAGTTGCACAGAAGAATCTGGGTGTTGATTTTGGGCTTCTGGACAGCAGATTAACCGGAACTTTTGACATTTACAGAAGAGATACCAAAAATATGCTTACCAGATCGCAAACATTGCCGGCTGTTTTAGCCGTAAATGAGCCACAGGCAAATGCAGCTGACATGAAAACTACAGGGTTCGATTTGACACTCGAATGGAAACATAACATTCGTGATTTTAGATATGGGATAACATTCTTGTTGTCCGACTATACTTCTGAGATTACAAAGTTTAGCAATCCCTCCGGAAATATTTATGATTACTATGTAGGTCGGAAGTTAGGTGATATCTGGGGCCTTGTAACAGGAGGCTTCTTCAAAACAGATGCAGAGGCCGCCGCCCTGGACCAGACACAAATCAATGGACGGGTACGTCAGGCAGGTGATATATGGTTTAAGGACCTGGATGGTGACGGCAAGATTACCAGAGGGCAACAGACGTTGGCTAACCATGGTGATATGAAGATTATTGGAAACAACACCCCTCGTTACAGTTTTGGCTTTAAAACAAATGCATCATGGAAAGGTTTTGACTTGGATCTATTCCTGCAAGGGGTTGCGAAACGTGATATGGAGTTGGATAATAATTACTTCACTCGCCAATATATTGACGAATGGTCGGCGCAACCTAAAATTGGTGTCGATTATTGGACTCCGACAAATCCTAATGCTTATTTCCCGAGACCTCTAATTAATGGTGGTTATGATGTAACTACTACTCAGACTCATTTTTTGCAAAATGCTGCCTACCTGAGACTGAAACAATTAACATTTGGATATACCATTCCTGAGAAATTGACTCAAAAATGGAAGATAGAAAGAATGAGGGTATATTTCTCCGGGAACAATCTGTGGGAAGTGACTAAAATGATTAAAATCAGCGACCCCGAACAGAGTTCTGTATATTTCTACCCTTTAAACCGGTCAATATCGATAGGTGCAAATATTAATTTTTAACTTGTTTAATAAAAATGAATTATATGAAAACCATATATGTTATAATAATTATTTCGCTATTTACAGCTATGGCATGTAATGACGATTATTTGGAAAAATATCCTCTAGACCAAATTAATGATGCCAGTTTCTGGAAATCTGCTGCTGATTTGGCAATGTATGCCAATCAATTTTATCCAGATTTAAAACCTAACACCATAAAAGTCTGGCAATTCGAAGATCCGACTGATAATAACGGACCTGCAATCCGAGACACCTACGCTTGGAATGAATCCATCGTTCCGGCAACAGGAGGTGGATACGGGAAAAGTGACTGGTTGGGAATACGCAGTTGCAATTATGCCCTCGACAAGATCGCTACAATGAAAAAAGATGCTGAGGTGTTAATGTACGAGGCAGAGATACGCTTCTTTAAATCGTTTTACTACTTTTCAAAAGTAAAATCTTTTGGTGATGTGCCATGGCTGGATCACGCATTGCAAACTGATTCGGAAGATTTATTTAGGGCAAGGGACTCCAGAAAAATAGTTATTGCTAACCTATTAAAAGATCTGGATTTTGCGATTGCGAACCTTCCTGTTACATCTGGCGCGGATCGTCTGACAAAGTGGGCTGCGCTTGCCTTTAAATCCAGGGTTTGTTTGTTCGAAGGGACCTTCAGAAAATACCATAACCTTGGGGACTATGAAGCATTGTTAAGGGATGCTGTTTCATCCTCTGAAAGCATAATTAACTCGGCATTATTCTCTGTTTATTCTACAGGCAAGCCTAATAACGATTACTTCGACCTGTTTGTTCAGTACGAACTGAAAGGGAATCCGGAAGGGATCATGGTACAACGTTATATTAAAGACAAACGTATGCACGATCATAGTGGGGAGTCTAGCCAATTACATTCAGGATACACGAAAGATTTTGTAGAAACCTATCTTTGCACAGACGGTTTGCCTATTTCTCTCAGCCCTTTATACAAAGGAGATGCAGTATTCGGTGACGAATTTGTTAACAGGGACCCTCGCATGCAACAATCAGTCTACAATTCTGACCGCCCTTATAGGATTTATGATAGTGGAGTCATTGAATATAAGAAAATGCCGGAGTTTCTTTTTAGCGGAGCCTTTACAAGTTACTATATCCTGAAAGGTTTCTCCCCTTATGTGAGAGATTGGCTACAGGGTCAATCTATTATTGATGATTTCGTTTTTCGCTATGGTGAGATATTGGTTAACTATGCAGAAGCCAAGGCCGAACTGGGAGAGGGTACACAGCAGGTATTGGATAAGTCTGTCAACCTTTTAAGGGACCGGGTAGGTATGCCTCACCTTACAGTCAGTGTTGGATTTGTTGATCCCAACTGGCCAAATTGGGAAGTTCCGGTAACGCCGCTTATTAACGAAATCCGCCGTGAGCGCCGCATTGAATTGGCTGACGAAGGATTCAGATGGGATGATCTGATGCGTTGGAAAGCCGGTAAATTGCTCGAAAATACCAAGACCTATCTGGGCGCACGGGACCCATTAACAAGCAATAACTATCGTGTTTTGTACGTTGGGTTTACAAGAAAATGGAATGATAAATTGTACTTGCACCCAATACCAACACAGGAAATAGCATTGAATCCAAAATTAACACAAAACCCTGGGTGGTAATAAAAAAGGAGCTTGACAAAAACTCAGGCTCCTTTTTCCCAATTTTCACTTTATATAGTATCATATGATAACGCGTAGAAAATTTACGAGGATAAGTACACTTGCCGGTATAGGGATAGTTTCTGGTTGTACCGCACCGGCGCCAAAAACCGGGGTAAAAAACATTTCAGCCAATGATATAATAAATGTGGGTTTGATTGGTTGCCGATCAATGGGATGGAGCGACCTGAGGGATTTTATCAGGAACCCGGATGTCGAATGCATTGCCTTGTGTGATGTAGACCAGGATGTATTGGATGAAAGGGTGAAGGATGTATTCGAAAAGACAGGTAAAAAGCCGCTTGTTTTCAAAGACTACCGAAAATTGCTGGATTTAAAAGAGATTGATGTTGTAATAATTGGCACACCTGATCATTGGCATTGCCTACCCTTTGTTGATGCCTGCAAGGCAGGGAAAGACATATACGTTGAAAAACCTTTGGCCAACAGTATCGCAGAATGTAATATCATGTTGCAGGCAGCAAAAAAATACAACCGTATTGCCACCGTCGGGCAGCAACAACGCTCCGGTACCGAATGGGCAAAAATTATGGGATTGGTCAAATCAGGAACGCTGGGGGATGTTAAAAGGATCAACTGCTGGGCTAATTTTGATTACGGTGCAGGAGAGCCAAGAGTCCCGAACAGTGCCCCTCCCCAAAGTGTTGATTACGATCAATGGCTTGGGCCTGCTCCGTTCCGACCGTTTAACAAAAACCGGTTTCATGGTTTATGGCGTATGAATTGGGATTACGGGGGAGGATTGATGACCGACTGGGGCGTTCATCTGCTGGATATGGCTTTATGGGCCATGGGCGATACGCGGCAATTTCCGGAAACAGTTGTTGCATCGGGAGGCATCATGCGGTTCCCGGGAAACGAAATCCAAACCCCGGATACCTTAAATGTGGTTTATAACTATGGCGATTGTATCGTGCAGTGGGAAAATAACGGCGGAATTCAATCCGGTCCCTGGAACCGCAATTATGGTGTTTCTTTTGTGGGTTCAAAGGCTACTATCGTTGCAGACCGTGCATCATGGGAGATGATACCGGAGGGGAAAAACGATAAACCATTAGCAGAAGGGATTCCGCTACAGAAGAACATACAGAACGAACATCAGGCGCATGTCCGTCATTTTCTGGATGCGGTAAAAAACAGGAAGCAGCCTGATTGTACTATTGAAACCGGCCATGCTGCCGCTGTTACGGCACTTTTAGGAAATCTTGCTTACAGAACAGGTGAAATCCTGAAATATGACCCAGAAAATCAGGTTTTTTTGAACAGCAGCAAAGCAAGCAATATGATAACTCCGGTTTATCGCTCACCATTGGTTTTTCCTTCATTGGATTAAATAAATTATTTTAATAAAACGCTTTAAATTTTCAGAATATGAAGATTACGAAAGAATATCTGTTAGCATTGCTTACAGTAACATTAATAATTAGCTCAAAAAATTTATTCGCTCAAAAGCTGGATAAGGAACAACAAAATCCTGCCACGACTGAAACCTGGGAGCCATTCCCGGAAAAAGTTTTCCCTGAAGGATCAGGTTCACTTCCTTCCGATGCAATTGTCCTGTTCAATGGTTCCAACCTGAATGCCTGGGAAGACGCCAAAGGTGGTAAAGCACGATGGCCAATCATTGATGGGATTGCTGTGGTTGCCGCAGATTCTGGATCTATCGTCACAAAAAGGGCATTTGGGGATTGTCAGCTGCATGTAGAATGGAGAATTGCCCCTGATATCACAGGGGAAGGTCAATTCCGCGGGAACAGTGGAATTATTTTACAGGGTCGCTACGAGATCCAAGTGCTTGAAAGTTTTGAAGGCAAGACATACTCAAACGGGCAGGCTGGTGCAGTTTACAAGCAACATCCGCCAATGGTCAATGCCAGTAAAAAACCGGGGGAATGGCAAACTTACGATATCAATTTTATAGCGCCACGGTTTAATGAGAAAGGCAAAGTTGTTATTCCTGCCCGTGTGACTGTACTTTACAATGGCGTATTTATTCATAATAATGCCGAAATATGGGGAACTGAAGCGTTTGTTGGAATGCCTCAATATATCATGCATAATCTTAAGGAGCCACTATTCATCCAAAACCACTCGAATAATCATAAAAATCCGGTTCAATACAGAAATATCTGGATAAGGGAATTGTAGAACATTTGACTAACACGGGTGTGTAAGGGAGAGATCTGCCCCCATAGCTTAGAAATCAGCAAATAGAGGGGCAAATACCATCAAGAGCAATGGAATGCAGAATTTTTCCATCAATAAAATAAAATCATGAAGTATTTCAAATCTTTTGTCATAATTGGAATTTTAAGCGGGTTATTTTCCTTTAGCAGCCCACCATCCAGGCCGGAAGCAAAAATCGTTCCGCAACCAGCAGTGCTGACTAACCTCAAAGGAACATTTATCCTGAATCAGGGGACAAAGATACTTATTAACAACGAGCGCGAGGAAATGAAGAATATTGTTTCTTTCTTAAGCCTGCATCTCAAAACATTTTATGGCATCGAAAACAAAAAGGTATCCTTCTCTGCAACAGCCTCAAAGAAATCAATTTTTATTAAGCTTGATCATTCCATCAATACCGGTAAGGAGGGTTATCATCTTAAAGTAACCTCCAATGGTATAGTTCTTGAAGCGGCAGCACCTAACGGGCTATTTTACGGGATTCAGACAATTATTCAACTGATGCCGGCTTCAAGACAGCAGGTTTCGGAAGTTGTGCTGCCATCGGTTGAGATAAATGACTTCCCGCGTTTTGCCTGGCGTGGGCTTCATCTCGATGTTGGTCGTCATTTTATGCCCGAAGAGTTTGTCCTAAAATATCTTGATTACATGGCAATGCATAAGTTTAACACTTTTCATTGGCATCTTACGGAGGATCAGGGATGGCGGATCGAAATCAAGAAATATCCAAGACTGACCGAGATAGGATCTAAAAGAAAAGAGACCCTGATCGGCCATGGCAGTAAATCAAAACAATATGACAATACCCCGTATGGAGGTTTTTATACACAGGAAGAAGTCAAAGAAATAGTGGCTTATGCTGCAAAGCGCTATATTACAGTTGTTCCGGAGATTGAGATGCCCGGCCATGCCTTGGCTGCGCTAGCGTCCTATCCCGAATATGGCTGCACCGGCGGACCTTATGAAATAGGTACACGGTGGGGGATTTTTGACGATGTGTACTGCGCCGGAAAAGAAACAACCTTTGCTTTTCTACAAGATGTTATCGATGAAGTTATTCCTCTCTTCCCCGGCCAATATTTTCACATTGGCGGCGATGAATGCCCCAAAAACCGTTGGGAAAAGTGCCCGGTCTGCCAGAAACGAATGCGTGATGAAGGGTTGAAAAACGAACAAGAACTGCAGAGTTATTTTGTGCAACGAATTGAAAAATACCTGAATAAAAAAGGCAAAAAAATGATCGGCTGGGACGAAATTCTCGAAGGTGGCCTTGCTCCCAATGCTGCAGTAATGTCATGGAGGGGTGAAAAGGGAGGAATAGCTGCTGCAAAACAGCAACATGATGTGGTGATGACACCCGCAAACTATTGTTATCTTAATCTCTATCAGGCCGATCCGAAGACAGAACCTCTTGCTATTGGCGGTAATTTATCTTTGGAGAAAACTTATAGTTATGAACCAATTCCCGCTGAGTTAAATGAAACGGAGGCCAAATTTGTATTGGGTGCACAGGGAAGCGTTTGGACAGAATATATAAAAACGCCCGAAATCGTCGAATATATGGTCTTTCCCCGGGTAGCTGCGTTATCAGAGGTAGTCTGGTCGCCCAAAAAATCGCGGAATTATGCAAATTTTAAAGATAGGATGAGAAGCCAGGTTCTACGTTATGAGGCCTATGGAATTAATTACTGTAAGAAAGAATTTTAAAAACTGTATAAAAACTCAATAGCTCGACAGGTTTCAATATAAACAATTGATTGTCAGTATATTGCAAAACAGTGCTTTCAAAAAGCTGGATAAATGTAAGTAATACTAATTATTTATGAAAAACATTTTTCTTTTTTTCTTGCTGATTCCGATTCTTTCAAGTGGTCAGAAAACAGTCAATCACCGGAAGGAAATCAGTTTAAACGGTATTTGGGAAATTGCCAAAACAAACTCGGTGACCGAAATGCCTTCGGCTTTTGTGGCAAAAATATATGTTCCGGGTCTGGTTGATATGGCCGAACCTGAAATCGATAAACAGGATACTGCTTATACCAATTCAATCTACTGGTACAAAAGGACTTTCATGGTTGAGAATGTGAAAGGGAACATTATTCAGTTGAAAATAAATAAGGCAAATTACCACACATGGGTTTATCTGAACAGAAAGCTGGTCGGGGAGAATGTTTACAATTTTACTCCTTCGGTGTTTAACTTGGAACCCTTTCTGAATAAGGGTAACATAGAAAATGAACTGGTAATCGCGGTTGGCTGTCGGAATAACCTTCCCGATACTGTGACTAACGGAGGCGACAAGGAGAAAACAAAATACATCCCCGGAATCTATGACGATGTAAAACTTACCATATCCGGATTTCCGTTTATTTCCAATATTCAAGTGGTTCCGGATATTAAAAACAAACAACTGCGTGTGGTGGCCGAAATCCAAACCAAAAGCGCTACCCGGAAAACTATGGTTTCTTATGTTATTCGCGAAGCTGTTTCCCAAAAAGTAATTGCGCGAGGATCTGTTCAGCAAAACAATAAAGGTGAGGCAATTCACCCAATGGTCGATTTCACAGTGAAAATGAATGGATGCCACTTGTGGACACCGGATAACCCGTTTCTGTATGGTCTTGAGCTTAGCACTTCCGGCGATAACTCCAGTACACGTTTCGGGATGCGTACTTTCGCGGCCAGCAAGGATAGCGGAGTATTTTTGCTGAATGACAAACCATACTATATGCGCGGTACCAACGTGTGTATTTTCCGGTTTTTTGAAGATCCCAACCGAAATGGTTTGCCCTGGGATTCAAAATGGGCCACTAAACTGCACGACAGGTTTAAAGAGATGCACTGGAACAGTATCCGCTACTGCATTGGTTTTCCACCGGAAAGGTGGTACGAAATTGCCGATAGCATAGGGTTTTTGATTCAGGATGAATATCCCATTTGGACAGGTGGCAAAGGTGGTTTTGAAAAAAGTTTGAAAGGAATCACGTCAAAGCATCTAGCGGCTGAATACCGGGAATGGATGCGGGAACGATGGAACCATCCATGCGTGGTCGTCTGGGATGCACAGAACGAATCGGTTAATGACACCACTGGGAAAGCTATTCAGCTTACACGTTCTTCCGATCTTTCAAACCGTCCGTGGGACAATGGCTGGGCAGCTCCGGCTTCGGATAGGGATGCTATTGAGGCCCATCCTTACCTATTTTCGAAATATAGATATGAGAATCAAACCCCCGGTAAAGACGGATATCTCAAAGAATTATTTCAGCAATCCAGGGATCCGGAAAATGATCCTAATTCTCATTCGCCTTCACCCGATGGTAAACCATACAAAAACCCTGTTATACTGAATGAATACGGTTGGCTATGGCTGAACCGGAATGGTTCTACCACTACTCTCACCGATAAGGTTTATCCCAATGTTTTTCCGGAAGCAGATACACCCGATAAACGATTCGAAGTATATGCAAAAAACCTGGGTATCTTAACCGAATATTGGCGGGCACATCGCAAAGCCGGGGCAGTAATGCATTTTTGCGGGTTGGGATATTCCCGTCCGGAGAAGCCTCGCGGACAGACCAGCGATAATTTTACAGATATCCAAAATCTGGTGTATGAGCCCCATTTTTATAAGTATTTGAAACCGGCATTCTCTCCGTTTGCATTAATGGCCGATTTCTGGGAAAAAACATTGAAACAAGGTCAGCAATTGACTATTCCGGTACACCTGATCAATGATACTTACGATATCGTTGAGGATTCTGTCAAGCTGATCATTTACAATGGGAACGAGGTAATTTTTAACCATTCTGCTTCGTTCAGCCTGGATGGCCTCCAGAAAAAAATTATTGAAATTCCGGTGACCATACCCGATAAAAAGGGATTGTGCCGGTTGGAAGCTGAAATTATTTTCAAAGGAGAATCCGTTAAAAGCATCCGGGAATTTATGATTGAATAAAATTTAAATAAATTTTTAAATATTATGCGATTTCGAACCAGACAATGGAAGGCATTGGAAATAATGACCGGCTTTTGCCTTTTAGTGAATATGGCCTGCACACACAAGAATAGTTCAACCTGTATTGTTGACGTTTCAAAACCGGGGGCTGACGTCGCTCCCATTTGCAGAGGCCAGGAAATAGAAGAATTTAATCACGGAATACAGGGAGGGTTGTATGCCCAAATGATCAACAATCCTTCATTTGAAGAGGTATCTGACTACTGCGGTACTGCTGACCCAACCAAATATTGGGGTACGGTAGTGCCAGGTTCATCAGCGGGCATTATATCGGGACAAACTTCCGCTAATACAGGCTTGTTAAATAGTCATCAGGTTCATTGTGTTAAGTTAGCTGTTACTTCTGTGGCTTCGGGCAGCGTAGGCTTGAAAAATGACGGTTTTTGGGGGATGAAATTAGAAAACAACACGACTTACAAAGTATCTTTCTGGGCTAAGAAAGCTTCAAATTTTTCCGGAACTCTTACAGCCAAATTGGAAAGCAGTGGAGGTACATATTATGCTTCCAAAACATTTACTCCAACTACAAGTTGGGCACATTATACCTGTGATTTTGTTACCAGCGGTATTCCCTCTGTTTCGGGGAACAACCGATTTGTAATCTATGCCTCTACAACCGGCGATGTATATTTTGATGTAGTAACATTAATGCCTCCAACCTGGGAAAATCACGGTTGTAGAATTGACATTGCACAAAAAGTGGATAGTATGCATCTTGCATTCTTAGCATATCCCGGTGGATTTGATGCTCATTGGGCAAGTTATGATTATTGCCGGAGGTGGAAAGAATCTATCGGTCCTTTAGAGCAAAGGGGCGGTTCCACGTCATATTGTTGGGGTTATAAAAACGATCTGTATTTTGGTACTGATGAGTTTTTTCAGCTGGCTGAAGATTTAGGCGCTAAGCCAATGTATGTGTTCACGGCCGGAATATTTAGTGATCCTATTACAAAATTGCCGGTAGTTTATACTCCTTTAGATTCAATGTTTATAGTAACAAAAGATATATTGGATTTTTTACAATACTGCAATGGTGATACCCTAACTCCCTGGGGAGCTGTCCGTGCTGCAAACGGTCACAAGGCTCCGTATAATCTTCAATATGTTGAAATAGGAGCTGAAAATAATCACAGAGCCAATGATTCAGCTGCGTATGCTCAACGTTACCGGATTATTCATGACACCATAATAAAATACTATCCTGATATGAAGATAGCGTTTAATGGTAATTTGTATGGCGAACAGTACTATCTTGATATGATAGCGTTTAAAGGTCATTATTCCGAAGAAGTTTCCCATCCTGAGGGGCAATCGTTTTGGGCTGTGGATGACCATTTTCTTAGCAATGATAACTCCGGACGATATAGCTTTTATGATTCCGCTAATTGTGACCCCGGAATAAGTAAATTTATGATACAGGAGTATTGTTCATCCCATAAGGGTATGGCAGCAAATGTGGATGCTGATTTTAGCGATGCACTTGCCGATGGTATATTCATGTTGGGTTGTGAGAAAAATTCTGAAAGAATGTCCTGGACGGGATATGGTAATTTTGGATCAATTATAGGTCATGGCGATTTTGGTGCTAACCTACTTTGGTTCAATGCTGTATCTTGCTATGGTAATCCGGGATATTATATGCATAAAACATTATTTGGGAATAATCATGGAACCCGGATATTGCCTTTTACTGCAAAAACTAAAAACACTTACTTTTCCACGTCTGTTGATACTGCTGCTGGTAAAAACGATATACTTGTGAAAGCGGTAAATAAAACTGACAATTCGGAGGCTGTAGATATAACTCTTAGCGGTGCCTCTGATGTTAATACTGTCGGGCATTATACAATGATTACTGCTGCGAATGATGCAACCAATACAATTGAAAATCCGACAAATGTGTATCCCACAACTGGTACGTTTACTGCCGGAGGCAGGTTTACCTATACGTTTCCCGCTCGTTCAATTAATGTTTTGAGAATCAATGCTGTAAAGTAGAATAGAGGATGATAGGAAACATAACAAAGGAGGAAATTATTATGCGATTTCAAAGTATACAAATTGTGGTTTTGGCAATAACAGCCATCTGTAGCCTTGGGTCGAATATGGTATTTGCACAAACTACCTTTTCGAGTCTCATAGTTGACGTTTCAAAGCCGGGGACTTTGGTCGCTCCTATCTGCAGAGGGCAGCAGATAGAAGAATTTAACCATCAGATTGAGGGCGGATTATACGCCCAGTTAATTGTCAACCCTTCCTTTGAGGAACTAAAAAACCCGATTGCTAACTGGGCCCTGATAAAATCGGGATCGTCAAATGGCTATCTATACAGTCAAACCTCCGCTGCAACAAATATGTTGAACAGTAGCCAGGAGCGCTGCGTTAAACTGAAGGTTACCTCTGTAGTATCAGGAAGCGTGGGTTTGGCAAATGGAGGTTACTGGGGGATAAAACTGGAAAATAATACAAAGTATAAAGTTTCATTTTGGGCTAAGAAAGGTTCTAATTTCAGCGGTACTGTAAAAGCAAAGCTGGAAAGTAAGGACGGCACTGTTTACGCTCAATCTTCAGATTTAAAACCGGCAACAGGCTGGCAGCATTTTACTTGCAATCTTACTGCAAGTGGCGTTACAAGTGTTACCGGCGACAACCGGTTTGTCATATATGCATCAACTCCGGGAGATCTGTTTTTTGACGTAGTTACCGTTATGCCGCCAACATGGAAAAACCGTCCAAACGGCCTTCGTCCCGATTTGGCTGAGAAACTGGATGCCCTGAAATTTAAATATATCCAGTTCCCGGGTGGCTGTACTGCTGAGTCTGCCGGTATGGATTCGTGTTGGAATTGGAAGAATTCAATCGGGCCTGTAGAACAAAGGCCTGGCTCTACCAGAAATAGGTGGGGATATAAAAACGACCTCTATTTTGGTTTGGATGAGCATTTCCAATTGTGCGAAGATTTGGGGGCTGAACCTGTTTATACAACATCGGCTGGGATGAGTGAAGGTGTTTGGTCAAAAAGGTGGTTTGCTATTTGTCCACCCGATAAAATGCAACCCATTATTGATGATATATTAGATTTTCTGGAATACTGCAATGGGTCAACCTCAACCACATGGGGGGCGAAACGCGCTGCAAACGGGCATCCAACGCCCTACAATCTCAAATACATTGAAATAGGCAATGAACATGGGTTGGACGTAGAAGTAAATGATTATTCCCCACGCTATGCAATGGTCCGGTCGGCTATATTAGCGCATTACCCGGAAATAAAGATCATGTACAACGGCAGGCGCAGTACCGGTGAACTTTCGCATACTTTAGGGAATACTGTTGATTTTACTGATGAACATTTTTATAATCTGGATGATCTAAGGTTAAAAAAAGACCTTTCAGGTTTGTACAACAAGTATGACAGCATTGATCCGGCTTGCAAAAAAATCTGTGTTGCCGAGTATGCTTCCTCCGCCAACGGGCATGGAGGGAATGTGATTGGTAATTTTGGGGATGCGCTCGGAGACGCCGTTTTCATGCTGGGGTGCGAGAAAAATTCGGAGAGGATGTGGTGGACTGGATATGGCAATTATGCCGGCTTTTCAGGTCATAGCGATTTCGGCCCCTGTATAGTCTGGAATGATGCTGTTTCATGCTTTGCATCACCTGCATACTATATGCAAAAAATGTTATTTACAGATAATCAGGGGACCCGGGTATTACCTTTCACCCAAAATGCAACTAATTGCTACTGGTCAGCATCTGTTGATACGACATCTGTTAGAAATGATGTACTCTTAAAGGTAGCAAACAATAAAGGCACATCTGAAACTGTAAATATCACACTCAAAGGTGTTAATAATGTCAATTCTGAAGGTCATTACACGATTTTAACCGGAGCCCTTGATGCCGAAAATTCACTTTCGGATCCAACCAAAATTATACCGTCAACGGGCACATTTATCGCCGGGAGTAGTTTTACTTATACTTTCCCGGCCAATTCGGTTAATGTTCTTAGGATTGGGTTAAAAAATAGATACAATTCATTTTAAACTTTAAAAAAGATATTTCAATGAAAACAGAAAGAATCGAAATACGGCGCACTGCGCCGTTAAATAGCAACATAGCCCGACTGAAGAAAATAACTTTGACCCTATTCCTTACGGCGCTATGTATTATCCCTGATTTGCAAGCCCAGGAACTTAATGTCGGTACTGCTGCGGCTGATATTACCCCGGCGCTGCCTGTGGCCTTAGAGGGTCAGTTTTACTTGCGGATAGCACAGACAAATGAGACACCTTTAACTGCTAATGTAGTGGCCCTGGAATCACGTCTTGGAAACCATTCGTCCGATGAAGCGATAATGGTGTCTTGCGATTTAATTTTTATCCCTGACAAATTACTTAAAATGGTCCGCGAGGCGGTGCATAAACAAATACCGGAATTAGATGCGAGGAAAATCTTTTTAAATGCAATTCACACTCATACCGCCCCGGTTTTGGACAATGACTCAGATTATAATTTTAGATATCAGGTACCAAAAAAAGGGGTTTTACAGGTTGAGGAATATGATAACTATTTTGCCCGGCGTGTTTCCGAAGCAATTGTTAAAGCCTGGAAAGCCCGTCGCCCCGGAACTGTTTCCTGGGGACTAAGCCATGCGGCCATTGCAAACAATCGCAGGGTTGTTTATAATGACCATCCTGCGCAAAAGCAAAGTAAACCCTATCGCACACAAATGTCCCCATATGGCTTTTTTGTTGATGGATCAACGCAAATATACGGGAAAACCAATCTTCCTGAATTTTTAAACCTGGAAGGGATTGAAGATAACGACGTCAATTCGCTTTTCTTTTGGGACAAGAGCGGTAAATTAATTGCCGTGACGATTAATGTACCCTGCCCCGCACAGGAAGTTTCGGACCGGTATACTGTTAATGCTGACTACTGGCATCCTGTGCGTGAGAAGTTAAAGCAACGCTTTGGCGCCGAT